>Ga0206842_1001_pt1 | contig 163135 bp, 142 predicted proteins | sample Alteio_BWOrgCont_23_FD_152861 | JGI IMG/M metagenome (GOLD analysis project Ga0206842, IMG submission 152861) | Enriched cells from forest soil in Barre Woods Harvard Forest LTER site, Petersham, Massachusetts, United States -... | ecosystem: Environmental > Terrestrial > Soil > Temperate forest...
GTGCATTGCAGACTGTCAGGCTGGAGTACATGAGAGGGTGGCGGAATTTCCGGTGTAGCGGTGAAATGCGTAGAGATCGGAAGGAACGTCGATGGCGAAGGCAGCCACCTGGCATGATACTGACGCTGAGGCGCGAAAGCGTGGGGAGCGAACAGGATTAGATACCCTGGTAGTCCACGCTGTAAACGATGAGGACTGGATGTTGTCAGGGGAACCTGGCAGTATCGAAGCTAACGCGATAAGTCTTCCACCTGGGAAGTACGGCCGCAAGGTTGAAACTCAAATGAATTGACGGGGGCCCGCACAAGCGGTGGAGCATGTGGTTTAATTCGATGCAACGCGAAGAACCTTACCTACCCTTGACATCCTGCGAATCCGGGTGAGAGCCTGGAGTGCCGAAAGGAGCGCAGAGACAGGTGCTGCATGGCTGTCGTCAGCTCGTGTTGTGAGATGTTGGGTTAAGTCCCGTAACGAGCGCAACCCTTGTTCCTAGTTGCCAGCATTCAGTTGGGGACTCTAGGAAGACTGCCGGTGAGGAACCGGAGGAAGGCGGGGACGACGTCAAGTCATCATGGCCTTTATGGGTAGGGCCACACACGTGCTACAATGGGGCGTACAGAGGGTCGCGAACCCGCGAGGGGGAGCCAATCCCGCAAAGCGTCTCGTAGTCCGGATTGGAGTCTGCAACCCGACTCCATGAAGTTGGAATCGCTAGTAATCGCGAATCAGCATTGTCGCGGTGAATACGTTCCCGGGCCTTGTACACACCGCCCGTCACGTCATGGGAGTGGATGGTACCAGAAGCGTGTAGTCCAACCGCAAGGGGGACGCCTGCCACGGTATGATTCATGACTGGGACGAAGTCGTAACAAGGTAGCCGTAGGGGAACCTGTGGCTGGATCACCTCCTTACTATTTCATGTTGTTGTCCATCCAGTGGATGAGATGACAGACTGCGGCGCAAGCTGCAGGCAGTAGGAACGCAACAGGTGCCGGTAGGCGCGCACATGAATCACTCTTAACTTCTTGTGGATGAACTGACTGGGGAGACAGGTAAGGGCCTGTAGCTCAGCTGGTTAGAGCACACGCTTGATAAGCGTGGGGTCGGTGGTTCAAGTCCACCCAGGCCCACCAGTGAAGGGGCCATAGCTCAGCTGGGAGAGCACCTGCTTTGCAAGCAGGGGGTCGTCGGTTCGATCCCGACTGGCTCCAGGATGGTGCGGAAGTGGAAGGAAGGCTGGTATCAGGGACGTACAGTTTGTTTTGGGGGAAGAGAGGGGAGCTGTCTTGGTGTGATGTGAGACAGTTACCCTCTGCTCCCCTGGTGGGAAGGCAGAACGTTCTTTAAAAAATTGGATGAAAGAAGCGAAGTACACTGAGGTTCAAACTCAAGTTCAACTTTGGAAGTAATTTTCCATGTGACTTCAGTTGTGGCCGGTGTCTGGTGCACGCGAGTATGCCGGATGCAGGAGACAACCAGGGGTTATATGGTCAAGGAATTAAGCGCACAGGGTGAATGCCTTGGCAGCAAGAGGCGAAGAAAGACGTGGCAGCCTGCGAAAAGCCCCGGGGAGCTGGCAACAAGCCTTGATCCGGGGGTATCTGAATGGGGAAACCCGGCAGGAGAGATCCTGTCATCCCGCACTGAATACATAGGTGCGGCGAAGCGAACGCAGGGAACTGAAACATCTAAGTACCTGCAGGAAAAGAAATCAACCGAGATTTCCCAAGTAGTGGCGAGCGAACGGGAAGAAGCCTGACGTGGAAAGCGCAGTGAATTCAGCAGAACAGACTGGAAAGTCTGGCCGTAGCGGGTGATAGCCCCGTATGCGAAGGATGAACTGTGCGGAACGTCGAAAAGTAGGACGGGACACGAGAAATCCTGTCTGAAGGAGGGGCGCAAGCCCCGAGGGGGGACCATCCTCCAAGGCTAAATACTCCTTGCTGACCGATAGTGAACAAGTACCGTGAGGGAAAGGCGAAAAGAACCCCGGAGAGGGGAGTGAAATAGAACCTGAAACCGTGTGCGTACAAGCAGTGGAAGCCGGAGCAATCTGGTGACTGCGTACCTTTTGTATAATGGGTCAGCGAGTTGATGGTGCTGGCAAGCTTAACCTTGTAGGGGAGGCGAAGGGAAACCGAGTCCGAAATGGGCGTTACAGTCGGCATCATCAGACCCGAAGCCGGGCGATCTAGCCATGACCAGGGTGAAGGGACGGTAACACGTTCTGGAGGCCCGAACCCACTACTGTTGAAAAAGTAGGGGATGAGTTGTGGCTAGGAGTGAAAGGCTAAACAAGCCCGGAGATAGCTGGTTCTCCTCGAAAGCTATTTAGGTAGTGCCTCGTGAGGTAGTCTGTGGGGGTAGAGCACTGTGCCGGCTAGGGGGACGTGATAGTCCTGCCAAACCGATGCAAACTCCGAATACCGCAGGCGGAATCACGGGAGACACACGGCGGGTGATAAGGTCCGTCGTGAAGAGGGAAAAAGCCCAGACCGTCAGCTAAGGTCCCCAAGGGATAGTTAAGTGGTAAACGATGTGGGAAGGCAGAGACAGCCAGGAAGTTGGCTTAGAAGCAGCCATCTTTTAAAGAAAGCGTAATAGCTCACTGGTCGAGTCGGCCTGCGCGGAAGATGTAACGGGGCTGAAACTATCCACCGAAGCTGCGGATTCATGCACATTTCGATGTGCATGAGTGGTAGAGGAGCGTCCTGTAGGCCGTTGAAGGTGACCTGGAAAGGTTGCTGGAGGTATCAGGAGTGCGAATGCTGACATGAGTAACGATAATGCGGGAGAAAAACCCGCACGCCGAAAGTCCAAGGTTTCCTGCGCGACGGTAATCGACGCAGGGTGAGTCGGCCCCTAAGGCGAGGCTGAGAAGCGTAGCTGATGGGAAGCAGGTTAATATTCCTGCACTTGGTGACTGGAGTGAAGGGGTGACGGAGAAGGCTATGCAATCCGGGTGTTGGAAGTCCCGGTTCAAGCGCACAGGCAGATGGCGGAGGCAAATCCCTGCCATCCCATGCTGAGACGTGATGACGATGCTGTGTAAGAGCAGCAGAAGTTGCAGATGCCCCGCTTCCAGGAAAACCCCCTAAGCGATGAAGGTCATTGAACCGTACCGGAAACCGACACAGGTGGACAGGTTGAGAATACCAAGGCGCTTGAGAGAACCCGGGTGAAGGAACTAGGCAAATTGACACCGTAACTTCGGGAGAAGGTGTGCCTCTGTTAGGTGAAGGCCCTGCGGCTGGAGCTGAAGGAGGTTGCAAAGAATCGGTGGCTGCGACTGTTTATTAAAAACACAGCACTCTGCGAACTCGGAAGAGGAAGTATAGGGTGTGACGCCTGCCCGGTGCCGGAAGGTTAAGTGATGAGGTTACTGCGGACTTGTCTGTGGGAAGCTTTTGATCGAAGCCCCGGTAAACGGCGGCCGTAACTATAACGGTCCTAAGGTAGCGAAATTCCTTGTCGGGTAAGTTCCGACCTGCACGAAAGGCGTAACGATAGCCACGCTGTCTCCACCCGGGACTCAGTGAAGTTGAAATTGCTGTGAAGATGCAGTGTACCCGCGGCAAGACGGAAAGACCCCGTGCACCTTTACTATAGCTTTGCACTGGACTTTGGGTGTTCCTGTGTAGGATAGGTGGGAGGCGATGAAGCCATGGCGCCAGCTGTGGTGGAGCCAGCCTTGAAATACCACCCTGGAATGCCTGGGGCTCTAACCTTGTTCCGTGATCCGGAACGGGGACAGTGCATGGTGGGTAGTTTGACTGGGGCGGTCTCCTCCCAAAGAGTAACGGAGGAGTACGAAGGTACACTCAGCGCGGTCGGACATCGCGCAATGCCTATAAGAGGACAAGTGTGCTTGACTGTGAGACTGACAGGTCGAACAGGTGCGAAAGCAGGTTCTAGTGATCCGGTGGTTCTGAATGGAAGGGCCATCGCTCAACGGATAAAAGGTACGCCGGGGATAACAGGCTGATACCGCCCAAGAGTTCATATCGACGGCGGTGTTTGGCACCTCGATGTCGGCTCATCACATCCTGGGGCTGAAGCCGGTCCCAAGGGTATGGCTGTTCGCCATTTAAAGTGGTACGCGAGCTGGGTTTAGAACGTCGTGAGACAGTTCGGTCCCTATCTGCCGTGGGCGTTTGAGATTTGAGGGGGGTTGCTCCTAGTACGAGAGGACCGGAGTGAACGTACCCCTGGTGTTCCGGTTGTCACGCCAGTGGCATTGCCGGGTAGCTATGTACGGAAGGGATAACCGCTGAAGGCATCTAAGCGGGAAGCCTGCCCCGAGATGAGATCTCACGGGCCGCAAGGCCCCTGAAGGTTCGTTGGAGACCACAACGTTGATAGGCTGGAAGTAAAAGTGCAGTAATGCATTCAGCTGACCAGTACTAATTGACCGTGAGACTTGACCATATAACACCCAGGTTGTCTTGGGAATCCATCCTGCTGCAGCGGTAAGCGCTGTGGGAGGGAGAAGGGAACCCGGGCATGAGGGAGTTGGGCAAGAGACAGAACAGATACAGTGCATGACGCTTCTTTCATCCGGTCCCGTGAAGCACGGGACAACAGATACTGCCTGGCGACCAGAGCGGGCGGGTACCACCTGATCCCATCCCGAACTCAGAAGTGAAACCGCCATGCGCCCATGATAGTGTGGATTTCCACGCAAAAGTCGGTCATCGCCAGGCGCCTATTCCAGAACCCCGCAATCCATTTGGACTGCGGGGTTTTTTATTGCCCGGGATTTTTGCAGAAGTTTTTAGTGGGGGAAGTTAATGATAATGAAATCACCCTTGCAATGTTAGCTTTATAGTTCAGTCACAATGAAATAAATTACTTGCGAATACCAGAGGTGAATCAGATAGAATAGCCCATTCAATCTGCAATGAGGCCAGCCATGAGTGAAGTTGACGAAAAAATTGGAAGTAAACAAACCGAATCACTTACATCACATCGAATCGATAAAACCGCAAAAAACCATGTGATGAAATTGCTCGACGAGCAAAACGTTGCGTTTGTTGATTTGCGTTTTACAGATTTACGTGGCAAGGAACATCACGTCACATTGCCGAAAAATAAAATTGACGACACTTTTTTTGTATATGGTAAAGCGTTTGATGGTTCCTCGATTTGTGGCTGGCAAGATATTAATGAGTCTGATTTGTTGCTTGTTCCTGATCCTTCCACTGCCATTATGGATATGTTCTGTGAAGTTCCTACCTTAATTATTCGCTGCGATGTTTATAATCCCATCACTAAAAAAGCTTATCAACTTGACCCACGTGGTGTAGCCAAACGTGCGGAAGCTTATCTTGCAAAAAGTGGTATTGCAGATGTATGTAACTTCGGCCAGGAAGTGGAATTTTTTATATTCGAAGATGTGCGTTGGGATATTCAGATGAATGGCTGTTTTTATAAAGTCGATTCAGAAGAAGCAAGCTGGAATAGTGGCAAAACCATGGATCATGGCAACCTTGGACATAGACCACGTATCAAAGGTGGTTATTTCCCTGTTCCTCCAGTTGATTCTTCCCATGATTTGCGTAGCGCAATGTGTATGGCACTGGAAACCATGGGATTGGTGCCGGAAGTTCATCATCATGAAGTAGCGACTTGCGGTCAGAATGAAATTACCACGCGTTATAGCACCTTGCTAAACAAATGCGATGAACAATTGATATTTAAATATGTCATACAAAATATCGCTCACTCGCATAATAAAACTGTTACTTTCATGCCAAAACCATTAGTAGGTGATAATGGCAGTGGTTTGCATTGTCATCAATCATTAGGAAAAGATGGCAAGAATTTATTTGCTGGTGATCAATATGCTGGACTTTCTGATATGGCACTCTATTACATCGGCGGTATTATCAAACACGCTCGCGCCTTGAATGCTTTCACTAATCCAACCACCAATAGTTACAAACGTTTGGTACCTGGTTTTGAAGCACCTGTGACGATGGTTTATTCAGAAGGCAATCGTTCAGCAGGTATTCGTATTCCACGCGTATTTAATGACAAGGAAAAACGTATTGAAGTACGCTTCCCTGATGCGATGGCAAATCCTTATCTGGCATTTTCAGCATTACTGATGGCGGGTCTTGATGGTATTAAAAATAAAATTCATCCTGGTGATGCAATCGATGAAAATTTATATGACTTGCCTGCTGAAAGAGTGAAAACTTTCCCAAGTCTTGCTGCATCACTGGATCAGGCACTGGATTGTCTCGAACAAGATCATGCATTTTTACTGGAAGGTGGCGTGTTTACAAAAGAATTAATCGATGCCTATATCAAAATAAAACGTGAAGAAAGCACCCGCGTTAATATGACCACACATCCTGTTGAATTTGATCTTTATTACAGTCTGTAATTATCAGATACTAAAACTCCTGCAGAAATGCAGGAGTTTTTTTTATAAAAAATAAATTAGAAAGGAATTAAAAATGAAAAAGATTTTTTCTGTTACTGCTTTAATTGTTTTATCTCATCCTGTTTATGCAAAAACAACCACATCTGATTCAACCAGTATTTATTGTCCAAAAGAAATTGTATGTTCAATGGATAAAAGAGTTAGCAGTTGTAAACCAGTCGGTGACAATCTTGAATATTGGGACAAAGTCAGAGACAGCTCTCCAGTTACGAAAGGAACGCATCGCTTCTTAAATGCTTATTCTTCTTATCAATCACCATTAAATTACTCAACGACTTGTATCTATGAAGGTATGGGAATGCAAAGCAAAGAAAAGTATTTGCTTGAAGCACTTCCAGGTAGCACTAGTGCATGGCAATTAAGCGGATATAGTGCAATTTGTTATAACGATGATGCTTCACTCTGTCCTTTGAATCCGATACCTGCCCTGAATTTTACAATGAAAATGAAAGGTGAAGAGGATTTTTCAGTTAATGTGATAGCGAATGGAGTAAATCTGGTTGATTATCCACTGTATTCATATTCAGATAGTAATCTGAGCATCTATCAGGCATGGAATGGTTGCTATGACGATAAAGTTTGTCAGCTTGATCTCGTTGTCAATGATGACAAAGGTGCTATCAGTATTGGTAACGTGATTGTTGATATGCAAAATAAAATGCAAATTATTAAAATCAATGGAACCTCGACTGGTGGTTATGAGTTAAGTCAGGGAAAAGATAAAAATTCCATTGTGATTGCAGCAAAGTAATCATTTATGTTCAAGATCGCCACATGGAATATTAATTCCATACGCATACGTCTGCCACGTCTTTTGACGTGGCTTGACGTTAATCAACCTGACATTATTGCATTACAGGAAACGAAAATTTCTGATGCAGATTTTCCTGTGCAAGCTATTAAAGATGCGGGATATGAAATGGTGTTTGCAGGACAAAAATCCTATAACGGTGTTGCCATTTTAAGTCGTAATAAATCATCGGATATTATGACTGATTTGCTGGAATATGAAGATCCGCAACGACGTGTGCTGGCTGCAGTTATCGATAATATTCGTATATTAAATTTATATATTCCCAATGGTCAAAGTGTTGGATCGGAAAAATATCATTACAAATTAGATTGGTTAAACAAACTGGATATTTTTTTAAAACAGGAATTAAAAAAACATCCGCAAACAATTGTGTTAGGTGATTTTAATATCGCACCTGATGATATTGATGTGCATGATGTCAAACGCTGGCAGGGAAAAATCATGTTCAGTGATGCTGAACGCAATGCATTTCAGGATATGTTGAAAATTGGTTTTCATGATTGTTTTCGAATTTTAAATCCTGCAGAAAAAAGTTTTTCCTGGTGGGATTATCGCACCTATGGATTTAGCCAGAATCTGGGATTGCGTATAGATCATATTCTCATGAGTGATGCGCTGATTAAAAACTGCAAAAAATGTTATATCGATGTTGCCATGCGCAAGGAAGAACGTCCGTCCGATCATGCGCCAGTTATAGCGGAATTTGAATTGTTCGCAAAATAACCTTTTATGAGTAGCAAACTACACAGAAAAACCAGCAAAATCAAAAATATAACAATAATCACTACTGTCATGAAAAGGGTGCTGATCATCGATAAATCCTGTATTTGATGTTGCGTAACAGGTATTTTTTCGCTATGATGCCCGACTAATTTAAAGGGGTTCGTCGGAAATGAAGCCAGATATCCATCCAGAATATAAAGAAGTCAAAGTTGTCTGCAGTTGTGGCAGCAGTTTTGTCACGCGCTCAACTTTAGGCAGAGAGCAGTTATTGCTCGAAGTTTGTTCCAAGTGTCATCCTTTTTATACCGGTACTCAGAAGATTGTTGATACTGCTGGTCGTGTTGATCGCTTCCGCCAGAAATATGGCATGCGCGGCAAAGAAGCTGGTGCAGCAGAAAAGACAAGCAAGACTGACGATAAAAAGTAGTCCTTAAAACCGGAAAAAATGGAATAAAACTCCATGTCAGATGAATTACGACGGGCAGCGTTGGCGTATCACGCATACCCAATTCCAGGCAAAACAACGATTGCACTCACGAAACCGACCGAGACGCAATACGATTTGTCTCTCTCATACACTCCAGGTGTAGCAGAGCCTGTCGTTGAAATCGCCGCTCATCCTGAAAAAGCCTATCAATATACCAACAAGGGTAATCTCGTTGCTGTTATCACCAATGGCACAGCCGTATTAGGTTTAGGCAATGTTGGATCGCTTGCTGGCAAACCTGTCATGGAAGGCAAAGCTGCCTTATTCAAGCGTTTTGCAGACATTGATGTATTTGATATCGAAATTGACTGTGATAATCCAAAAGATCTTGTTGATACCATTGCGCGCATTGCGCCAACATTCGGTGGCATAAATCTTGAAGATATCAAAGCGCCAGAATGTTTTTATGTCGAAGCAGAATTAAAAAAACGCCTGAATATTCCTGTTTTGCATGATGATCAGCAAGGCACGGCGATCGTAGTTGCTGCTGCATTATTGAATGCACTCGAATTACAAAATAAAAAATTATCTGAAATGAAAATTGTGTGTCTTGGCGCAGGTGCAGCAGGAATTGCTACCATGCGTTTGTTGCAAAAACTTGGTGCAACAAAAGAAAATATTTATCTCGTCGATCGTGAGGGGATTATTCACACTGATAGACCTGATTTAAACGAACAAAAAAAAGAATTTGCGAATACGACCAGAAAACGTTCGTTGGCAGATGCTATGCATGATGCAAACGTCTTCATCGGCGTTTCTGGTCCCAAATTACTATCGCCTGAGTTAGTGAAAACCATGGCAAGTAATCCTGTTATTTTTGCATTATCCAATCCAGTTCCTGAAATCATGCCGGAAGATGTCATGCAAGTTCGCAGCGATGCGATCATTGCAACAGGCCGCAGTGATTATCCTAATCAGGTAAATAATGCGCTTTGTTTTCCCTATCTTTTTCGCGGTGCGCTGGATGTACGTGCGACAACGATTAATGACGAAATGCAATTAGCAGCTGTTTATGCGATTGCACGTCTCGCTAAAGAGCCGGTGCCAAATGAAGTGTTGCTTGCTTATGGAATTGAGCACGGCATGGAGTTTGGCCCGGCTTATTTATTGCCTAAGCCGCTGGATGCACGTTTGAAAGCCATTGTCTCCCTTGCTGTTGCAGAAGCTGCGATCGCATCGGGTGTTGCGGGTGATGCATTTATGCAAGATAAATTCACTGCAAGTAATTAACAAAAATTCCTGCAAAGAGTAAATCACAAGTTTTCGCTTGAATAATAAATAGCAAGGGCATACTCTTACCCACAATTTGCCACGCGGATTGTGGGTGAAAAAATGTCGCAAAAAACAGTTCTTTGCTATGGAGATTCCAACACCTGGGGTTACGTCCCATCTGCTGACTACAATCTGCCAAAACAGCGTTATGCACGCTATGAACGCTGGCCGGGAGTGTTACAGGAATTGCTGGGCGATAATTATTATGTGATTGAGGAAGGGTTAAATTCGCGAACGACGAATATCGATCATGTTTCTCCTCCGGATCGCAATGGCAAAACGTATTTACTGCCTTGTCTTTATTCTCATGCACCGCTTGATCTGGTCATTCTCGCATTAGGTGGTAATGATACCAAAACGTATTTCAATCGATCTGCCATGGATATTACGCAAGGATTGGCAGAATTAGTCGACATGATACAGGCATCTGATTATGGCGCGGATTTGCAAACACCACCAAAAATTTTAATCACGACCTCAGCTATTTCATTACCTTTTACTGAAGATTTTACGGATGAGAATGGCGTAAAATTTCTGGCTGGCTCGATAAAAAAAGAAGAGGCATTAATAACATTATTCGCTGATCTTGCCAAAGAAAAAAATTGTGAATATCTGGATTTGTCATCGATAAAACCTTCTGCCATTGATGGTGTGCATTACGATAAAAATGGTCATCGGCAATGTGCTGAAATATTAACGGAAAAAATTAGAGCGATCATAGCATGCAATTGATTTTTGATTTTGATGGAACACTGGTTGATAGTCTGGATGCAGTGATTACAAATTATAATATTCTGGCGGAAGAAAATAATTTCAGAAAAATTGAGTCAGTCGAATCTGACGTGATACGAAATTTGAATTCAAAGGAATTGATCAAGTATTTAAAAATTCCCATTTATAAAATTCCTGCGATATTGCTCAAGGCGAGAAAAATGATGAGTGGAGAAATATGTAGTCTTGTTCCAATCAGTCATTTGCCACAAGTTTTGCAGAAATTACATGATGCAAATTTTTCACTGGGAATTGTGTCATCCAATTCTGAGGAAAATGTGCAATCGTGGCTTGCGACAAACAACATGGAAAATTTATTCACCTTCATTCATTCCGAACCCAATTTTTTTGGCAAAGCGCATGTGATAAGAAAGTTTTTGAATAAATATAAATCTGATAAACAACGTGTTTTTTATATTGGTGATGAAACGCGTGATATTGATGCAGCAAGACAAAATGAGATTTATTCCATTGCTGTAACATGGGGGTTTAACTCAGAAGCTATTCTTGCGCAACATCAGCCAGATTACATGGCAAAAACGCCACAGGATTTGCTGGCGATATGTGGTTTGCCGGAAGAGGCTGGTGAAATTAAAAATTAAATCCCATGGCTATGGGTGGACTCGAACCACCGACCTCAGCATTATGAGTGCCGCGCTCTAACCAGCTGAGCTACATAGCCAGGAAAGTCGTGTATTCTCGAAGCAACCTTACTGCTTGTCAAGATAACAATACTGAATAATAAATAATGAATATTATTTCGGTTAATTTGTGGCCATAAAATCAGATTTTTCTTCAATAGAGAACAAAATCCTTGAGATATTCGCGGTAGATTGAAATAATCCAGCTATAACATTACTTAAAATAAGCGAGGATAATCATGAAAAGCCGCCATCAGCATCACAATAAACAGATTGATACTTATCGACCCAATAGAGATGTCTATGAACTTCTGACGCCTGATGAAATCGTATCCAGATTGAAAGATATTCCAGAAGAACTATTTAATCCGGAAAAATCCAGGGAAATGATTGAGCGACTCGAGAAGGCTAAAAAAATTAATACTATTTATTCCATTTTGCAACGCATGATTCAGGAAGGAATTTATCCGCAGGCTATTGTCATGAATTGCATTCTGAAAAAGCTGCATTATTTGCAAGAAGATCATTCGCGTATTATTTCTTTTTATAATCTTGCTTGTGCGAAAGAAAGTAATGCTGATACACATGCAATCATGATGGGTATCTGCGCAAATAATTTTGAAATTATTTCACTGGTTTATAACCATGCGTTGAAAACCAAACAGCTTAATCAGGATATTTTTGCAAATATGCTGGAAATAACCATCAGAAATAAAAAAGAAAATATCATGATCGAGATTTATAATCATGCATTGAAATATAGTCTGACTAATTGTGAAATGCATGAAAGCATGATGCGTTATTTTGGATTAAATAAAAACATCGAAAAAGTCAGACAGGTATTTGAATATGCGATCAAATCAAATGAATTTCGTGCTAGCACGCTGCATTATATGGTCGATATTTATCTTCATCTTCGTAAATATGCAGAAGCTTTGAAAATCATGACAGATCATCATATTGTTCCTAATTTTGAACTCACCCAAACAAATACTCATTTTGTGAATTTAAAATCATTTATGTATGGAAGCGCTTATCTGGTGCTGAATGAATTTATTAACCAGCAAAAAAACGCATTTCAATTAACCATTCAGTACGATGAAAAAGGATATCGTGATTATAAAGGCAGAGCAGAAGTAAAATTGGCTTTACTGGATGTACTAAAAAACTGCGATGTTTTTAATATTTCGCAAAAACCAGGGCTTGTGGAAGTTCACATCACTCCTGTTGCAGTTAAAGAGTATAAGCCGAACCTTTTTCAGCAGGTGGTTAATAAAAGAAAGAATGATGACGAAAATGGCCATGGTAATAAGCGCGATGTCAGGAGAAAAGTAGAATTCAAAGCCGAGAGAAAAGTCGAATATAAAGCGTAGGGCGGCGGTTGAATGATTGGTCAAATATTTGCCCATGAATTGCTTGCATCCAGCTGTTAACTACCTTACAATGACGCCCCTTACAAAAGGTTAACTCCTTGCTTTTATCAATGGTGGTAAAAGCTTTAAATCCGAGAGGAGAAGTTATGAAACGCAATGATAATTTGCGACATTACGAAGTCGTATTCCTTGTTCATCCCGATCAGAGTGAACAAGTTCCTGCCATGATTGAGCGTTATACCAATCTCATTACAGGCCGCAAAGGCAAGATTCATCGCCTGGAAGATTGGGGCCGCAGACCACTTGCTTATCCGATTAATAAAATCATGAAAGCTCATTATGTTCTTATGAATATTGAGTGTGATCAGCCAACCGTTGATGAATTAGGCGATAATTTCCGCTACAACGACGCAGTTATCCGCAACATGATTTTGCGTGTCAATCGTGCCATTACCGAATCATCTTCTGTTTATAAGGAGAAAGATGGACGCGGTGAAATGGACATGTCGGGCCCAGATTCACATGATCGTGGCAGACATGAATCACCAGCAGCCAGTTCTTCACGCGATAAAAAAGAAGAACCTGAAATGGCTGAAGAAGCACGTAGCAAATAACTAACTGACCGGAGTTGAACATGGCAGCATCATCCAATTATTTTCGTCGTAAAAAAATGTGTTATTTCACAGCAAATAAAATTGAAGACATCGATTACAAAGATGTTAATTTGCTGAGAAAATTTATCATGGAAAATGGCAAGATCGTTCCAAGCCGTATTACAGGTACCAAGGCAAGATTCCAGCGCAAATTGGCAAAAGCCATCAAGCTGGCACGTTATCTCGCATTATTACCTTATTGCGACAGGCACTAATTACTGATTAATGCAGGTTTTAAAATGCGGTTCTTGACTGATTACTTGCTTCGTCACCGTTTTCAGGCATTGATATTTACGTTTGTTCTTGCCCTGATTCCGGTGCTTGGTTTAGCCAGCATTCTTGTTGCAGCTTTATTTACATTATGTGCAGGCGTAGTGGAAGGAGCGATTTTTACCTTCGCCGCCACTTTGCCATATATCCTGGCTTTTGTATTTGATTTGCAAAAACCAGAATTTCACATGGTGTTAAAAGGACTGGTTCTAGCGATATTAAGCAATGTCATGACATATGTATTTGCCATATTGCTGCGACGTAACTGGAGCTGGAGCAATATTTTGCAAGTGGCTGCATTGCTGGGTGTGCTTGCAATCAGTATCGTGCATCTTGCTTATCCGGATGTTGATGATTGGTGGGCAAGCCAGATCACTCACTTGTATAACCAGTCGCTGGTTAAAACAGGAATAACGGATGCAAGCAGCAATGCAGGTAGTCCGCTGGATGCAATTAATTCCATCAAGCAATTTGCAACAGGATTTGTGGTTGCTTATATCCTGCTAACAGCAATCGTGCAATTGATGTTGGCACGCTGGTGGCAAGTGGTGTCAGTCAATCAGGGTAGATTAGGAAAAGAATTTTATTACATACGTTTAAGTTCTTTGACCGGTCTTTTGTTTCTGGCTGCCATGGTTTTTGCTTATTTGGAAAACCGTGTGGTTTTGGATATACTGCCTGTCCTTTGTTTGTTATTCGGTGGCGCAGGACTTAGTCTGACATGTTATTTGTGCGGATTAATGGAACCCGCGAAAAGACGGTTCTGGATTTCGCTTTTGTATATTGCATTGATATACGCAATGGTGGTGATGGCACTTTATCCTGTATTTGTCATCCTGAATTTCGTGCAACCTGTAATGTTAGGTTTCTGGATTCTGGCGATAAGTTTATTTGCTTTTATCTGGCTAGGTTTTCTTGATATCTGGTTTGATATGCGCAGACGGAAGCGAAAGGTTTAGAGTTTTAATTATTATTTAATAGAGAGAGGGGGTAAGAAGGTGGAAGTTATCTTACTTGAAAAGATGCGCAACTTAGGTGCATTAGGTGAAAAAGTCAAAGTGAAGCCAGGTTATGCCCGGAATTTTCTGATTCCACAAGGCAAAGCAGTGTATGCAACCAAAGACAACCTTGTTAAATTTGAGCAGCGTCGTGCTGAGCTGGAAAAATTGGCTGCGGAAAAGATGCAGGGAGCGGTTGCAAGACAAAAAGCACTTACTGATCTACCGCCAATTGTTATCACTGCAAAAGCAGGTGAAGAAGGCAAGTTGTTCGGTTCGATTGGCACACGTGATATTGCTGATGCAATTGAAAAAGCAGGTGTTACAGTTGAAAAGCGCGAAATTTCATTACCAGAAGGTACTTTGCGAACAGTTGGTGAGTATGAACTGCATATCGAACTGGAAGCGGATATTACTGCGGTAGTGAAGATTAATATCGTGGGTGAAGGTTAAGACGTAAACGCAGGACTGTCATTCTGAAGCCTGTGCCTGTCATCCTGAGCACGCTCTTGCTCTTGTGCGAAGGATCTCACGAATAGAAACATGTGCGTTCATCGTGAGATCCTTCGCACAAGAGCAAGAGCGTGCTCAGGATGACAGGCACAGGCTGCACTTCAGGACGACAGATTCCAGCTGCAGGGCAAGCCGTTTAGATTGAGCAACGTTTCCAAACACTCAGCTCAACCTGCAATTCATAGCTCCACATCCTCACTAATCCGTTTGCACAACTCCATTCATTAATGCGAAAATCCGTATCTCATTCTTACCAGGACGGCGCTTCCTTATGACCGATGCTTTGCTACCCAGGCGATCATCTCCGAACAAGATGACAAATCCGGTTTCAGTAAAAGTTCCACCGCATTCTGTTGATGCAGAACAATCTGTATTAGGTGGTTTGATGCTGGATAATCGTGCTTATGATCAAGTAGCAGATCGCATGGGCGAGAATGATTTTTATCGCAATGAGCATCGCCTGATATTTCGCGCGATGGTCAGATTGATCGATCAGCATAAACCGCTCGATGTGCTGACAGTATCAGAAGCTTTGCGTGAGAAGCATGAGCTGGATCAGGTTGGTGGTGAAGTTTATCTTTTTGAACTCGCGAATAACACACCGAGTGCTGCCAATATTTCTGCTTATGCAGATATAGTGCGCGAGCGTTCTGTCTTGCGCCAAATGATCGCAGCGGCGGGTGATATTGCTGAGACTGCTTTTAATACTCAGGGCAGAAGTATCGTTGAATTACTGGATGCCGCTGAGCAACGCGTATTTTCCATTTCAGGACAAGGCACGCGTGGTGAAGGTCCTGTCAATATCAAACAATTTCTTACCAAAACCATGGACAGGATCGATTTATTATTCCATGCAGGAACATCGATTACAGGTACACCAACGGGATATTATGAACTGGATAATATGACTTCTGGTTTACAGGCATCTGATCTTGTCATTATTGCTGGCCGTCCTTCCATGGGTAAAACCATTCTGGGCATGAATATTGCCGAGCATGTCGCTATTAAAAGTCGCAAACCGGTGCTGGTTTTCAGTATGGAAATGCCAGGTGAGGCGATAGTCATGCGTTTGCTTTCTTCCTTGTGTCGCATTGATCAATTATGTTTGCGTACCGGAAAATTAAGTGATGAAGATTGGCCACGCATCAGTTCGACAGTCAGCATGTTGTCAGAAGCGCCTTTGTATATTGACGATACGCCAGGTTTAAGTCCTGCTGAAATGCGTGCGCGTGCACGACGTCTTGCCAAGGAGCATGGGCAATTAGGCATGATCATGGTGGATTATTTACAACTGATGCAAGTGCCAGGCCATAATGAAAATCGTACCGCTGAAATTTCGGAAATTTCACGCTCACTCAAGGGATTAGCGAAAGAATTGAAAGTTCCGGTTGTAGCATTATCACAATTAAATCGTGGCCTTGAGCAACGTGCAGACAAACGTCCAGTGATGTCGGATTTGAGGGAATCTGGTGCTATCGAACAGGACGCAGATCTGGTTGCATTTATTTATCGTGATGAAGTGTATAACGAAAATAGTCCTGATAAAGGTACAGCAGAAATTATTATTGCCAAGCAACGTAATGGTCCGATCGGCAAGATTCGCCTGACATTCATGGGGCAATATACTTGTTTTGAAAACTTTACGCGTCAGCAAGGTTATTAATGAGTCGTCCCACTTGTATCAATATAAATGTTGCTGCACTGAAAAATAATCTTGAACGTGTACGCCAATTTGCACCTTCGCGCTCTGTCATTGCCATGGTCAAAGCTAATGCTTATGGTCATGGCATTGCGCGCGTAGCACACGCATTAACAACGGCAGATGCGTTTGGTGTTGCATCCATTGAAGAAGGTTTGATTTTACGCGATGCCGGTATCACACAACCTATCATTCTCGTTGAAGGTGTATTTCACGAAGATGAATTGGCTGAAGCTGCACGTTATCGTTTTACATTAGTCGTGCATCATATGCCGCATGTTGAAATGCTGGAAAGAATAAAAGTGGATAAGCCATTTCATATCTGGCTGAAAATAAATACTGGCATGAATCGTTTGGGTATTGATCCTGATTTATTTCCTGAAATTTACCAGCGCTTGCAGAATGCAGCTTCTATCGTAAAACCAATTGGATTGATGACACATTTTGCTGATGCCGATGTGATTGATGGATCAGAAACACAAAGTCAGATTGATAAATTCAATCAGGTGACTGCTCATTATCCAGGTCCACGCAGTCTTGCAAATTCTGCTGCAATTATTTCTTGTCCTTCAGCGCATGGAGATTGGGTGCGCCCAGGATTGATGTTATATGGAGCTGCACCTTTTCCTGGTCATTGTGGTCATGAATATAATCTGCAACCTGTCATGACGTTATGGTCACGGTTGATTGCGATTACCAACGTAAAAAAAGGTAGCAAGATTGGTTATGGCGGAACCTACACTGCGCCAGAAGATATGCGTGTTGGCGTCGTAGGTGTGGGTTATGGCGATGGTTATCCGCAATTTGCCAATAATGGTACAGCAGTGTTGGTAAATGATGTGGAATGCCCGTTGGTTGGCAGAGTGTCCATGGATATGCTGACGGTGGATTTGCGTCATCAGCCGAATGCAAATATTAATGACAAGGTGATCTTGTGGGGCGATGGTTTACCTGTTGAACGCGTAGCAATATCGAGCGGCACATCTGCATATGAAATTCTGACACGTATTACTCCAAGACCAAAAATAGAAGTAAGTTCATGAGAGTTAATCGGTAAGTCACTTATCTCACATTTATCTTCGGGACAATGTCTCACATCATATGGAGAGATTGCCCATATGTATTTCAGCGAATGTTGGTAATGTTCTTGTTTTATAAAATACCTCGTTATGGAAACATGATTTATAATTAAACAGAGATTAATTAAAGTACAAGTTTTGCATGGACCAGCCTGTACAACAAAAATTTAATAACTAACAGGAATCAACTATGTTATCTCGCGAAAATAATAATAACGCACCAATCAGTAATTTTTACTTAACCGCGCTTCACGAAGCCGCGATGTTATTGCAACAAAAGTTGACGATAGAAGAAGTATTGCAATGGGTTCCCACAAATCAAACGGCTGACTTTAACCAGACCAACAAACAGTTACATAATATTGCCAGCAATTATGGCTATCAATGTGTAGACGTAGCGCCTGATGGAAATTGTTTTTATTCGGCTACAGCAGTGCAGTTAAGTGCAGTTTTATCACTGGATTTGAGTCAGGATGAGATAGTGAATTTGGCACATCATCTTCGTAAGCTAGCGTTTGATCATATGAAAGAGCATAGCCATATATATAGTCAATTCGCTGAGAATACTTTCTTTCTTGAGGATCAGAAGAGGGATAAGGTCTGGGTAGAGTATATTTTGATGGTGGCCTTATGCTATGCCTTGCATGTGAATTTGAGAATTTTGCACAACGATATGGCACTTAGCTGGATAGTAATACCGGATGCGGTTTGTAACTTGTTTTTAGGCTATCAAGTTGGACTGCATTATCAATCATTAAAGCCGCTTAAAGATGGTGCTTCCATTAATCAGCAGAGCAAATTAAATGACATGTTTAAAGCACAGGAGGGTTTTTCACAATTAGAGATTCCATTCTCCATTCATACAGAAGAAGAATTAAAGACAAAAATACAAAGTCTATTGATGAAGACCGATGTGCAGCCTGAAAAGATTCATGAGAAACAGAAGGTGGTGGATCATTCTGTCAAGGTGATTAAGATTGAAGATGTCGTCAGGAATAACCTGATAAACTTTTTAATTGAGACGAGTAAAGATCATATAGAACTCGATGTTAAAGATAATGCCGATCTTTATAATTTTATAAAACTGTTAATTACCAAAGAGGAAAAAATCGCAGCACATGGGCTAAGACAGGTTATTTCAGCGCATAAAAGGCAATATGAAATTCATTTATTCGAATTCTTTGAAGCTTGGCAAAATAGTATCTTGCTCGCGGAAGTAAAATCAGGATTACAGGAAATCAAGGTTTCAACAATTATTGAGACAAGGAAATGGCAGGAGAAACAAAACACGAAACTTGATACAAATAACATTAAACAAATTATTGAGAAGAAAGTGCAAACTCTTGGCCAGCAATTCGAAGAGACAGTCAAGGATCAATCAAGAAAAAATCTGCAAACAGAAAATGCTAATCCCATATTATTTTATCAGGGGAAAAAATATTTATTAAAATCTGACACACATGGCAATGTGCGTATAGTTTCAGACAAGCGAAACCGCATGATTACTTCATTTGATGGGAAGAAACTTTGTTTTACTGAAAAATATAATACTGCAGAAAATTATAATGGCTCTCTTAGTTTCCTGGATGCGAACACCATGTCTCAGCAATTAAATGAGTTCATTCATGACAGCGAAAAAAGAAAAATTCTGGCAATAGACATCAAAGCCAAACTCATGAAATTTTCAGAAACATCAGACATGCTAAATTCTCATGACAAGTTTTCTGCAAGACACTTACTCAAGGAAGGATGGAAGGATTTATACAAGGAATTTTTGCTTCACAAAGAAAATAAAAATAAATTGCTAATTAAAATGGGACCTCTGAGTGACATGGAAGAAGCTTATGATTTTTCCAACCATGCTGATACAAGTGATGATAGTAATAAAGAAGAAAAAATTCGCTTCAACAAACCATCTGACACTGTGAATGAAGAATTTTCCAAAAATTTAAAAAAACTGGAAGATTTGTTAAAAGAGGTTGAACAGAAAATGCTGGAGTATTGCGCTTCTCCTGCAATGGTCAGGCAATATATAAAAGAGTATGAAGCCAACCCCTATTTTAGTCTGGGTGTTAACACTGCAAGACTGTGTGCTGAGGCTCAGAATAAGTCTTTATATATAATTAAAGATAATATTGTTTCAAATTGTTTTCTCAATCATGGTAACAGCGATATAAAGATAAATGAGCCTGTTTATCTGGAATTTCATGATGATTTTTCATTTGTGGAGTTAAAGAGTCTGGATGATGAGTCGCAAAAATCAGAGGATATTGCAAGTGCATTTTTCAAGGCCAGCCGGGAAAATTTTATCAACTTGATTAATCAAAAACTGCAGAATATTGAAATATCCCTGGAGGATTTGAGTGAATATGAAAATTTACTTGATAAACAAATTGAGGAAATCTCATCTGCATGCCAGATCGCACTGGGGAAATATACACAATTGAAGAAGGCCATGGAGAATAGCGGGAAAGATTTGCAAAAGCTGGAAGATATCCGGCGAATAAAAAGAGAGTGTTTTGATAAGCTAACATCCGCAGGTAAAAAAAAGCTGCATGATGCCAATATGTGGAGAGACATTTTTCCCGATACGGAGTTATACGATAGGCTTGAAAATATTGCTCTTATACCTGGAAATATTCATGATGCGTATGGCGATACATTGTTACACCTGTTTGTAAGAGCGCAGAAGAATGAATATGACAATATTATTGATTTGTTACTTGATAATCGGACAGATGTTTATGCTGAAAACAAGAAATGGTTTGGCCCCGGCATTTTTATTTTTGATAAAAAACCATCACAACAAATCTGCAAGAAATATAAAAACACTTATTTAATCTGGTGTAACGCTGAAAAAAAACTTCATTCTCTTTACTATGTGGATAATGATGGATCTACGCATGAACTTCTGCTTTATCAGAAAATATTGCTGAAACTTAACGAGCAGCTTGGATAAGAACGACAGCATTCTCCTGTTTTTCTGAATTTTGTTGCTTCCCAGAGTTTGATTAAGGATTATTGGCGATTAATCCTTGGCTCAAATCCAGACCACACACCTGATTTTCCTATTAGAAATGTTTATTCATGTCACGAATCACCGTTGTTGCTGGCTGCGCTTTTTAATGGATTCAAAAAAAATAATTTCAATTATGTCAAGTTGTTAAAAGAGGCTCAAAATCAATTGCAGCCCAAAATGGAGGATTTTTCCAGGCTAGCTACGCAATTTTGTGAAGATGATACGAGTGAGATTTCTATTGCACGAGATTCAGAACCTTTAATTAAATTGCCGCAAATATCAAATTCCCTTGCGCTGAAAAAAAATGAAGGATACAAATTTTTACAAAATCTATCCAACCAGGCGATTAGTGATTTTAAGAAGATATTTGACCAATACCAACAGGAACAAGAGGGGCGTATCGCAAGTACAATCGATAGATTATGGCGTTATTTGAAAAGTCTTGTCGGCGCTGATTTTACTCATGAACGGGCAGTAGAGTTGGCACTGGCTTATCATATTGTCTTTGCACGTGAGAATGATCACAACTATTCTCACATGCTGGATCAGCTGAAAAATTTATCGCATAATCGCATGCAAAAGAATATGGTTGCAGGAAGTTCATTGCATACGGGACTAAGAACAAAAACAATTGAGTTAGATAAATACATTAAAAATCATGGCAGTGAATATCATCAACAAAGGGATAGCTTTATCAAAACTCAAAATGCAGTGGCTACTCAGACGCAGCCAGATAAAAAAGATGAACAAAAAATGAATAGTTCGGAAGAGCTCAAACAGAAAAATAAGGAACTGGAAATACAGTTGCAGCAGGAAACGGAAAGACATAAGCAGCAGGAAAAAATATCCAGTCAGCAGTATAAGGAAAAGGAGCGTAGTTTTGAGGCAATGCTGCATAAGGAACGTGAGGAAAGGCTGCAGAAGGAGCGTGATCTTGAGGCAAAACTGCAGCAAGAGCGTGAGGCGAGGGAGCGAGATAGTGAGAAGGCGGAGCGAGAGCGTGAGGAAAACGACCGCCGTTATGAGCAACTCCTTGCGATGATCCAGTCGCAGCAGGGGCATGACAGGCGTAGCGAGGTGGGTACTACTTCGGTTGCCACCTCCTCCCAGGTCTTCTTCAGGCAGGCAGGACAGCAGGACACAATTGAACCGGTTGTGCAACAACAACCAGTTGTGCAGCACCAACAAACAAAATAACCACAGGTGGGAGACAGAACAATGACAGGCAGGAAAAACCGCACACCACTGACAGGCCGGAGGACGCACCCATGATGAGGAGCAGACACAGGACTGCAGCTTTAAGGCGAGAGGACAGTCCATGGGCAGTTCCCCAGGCAGTTCGCCGCAGCCTGGTTGAGAGGATCGGGGAGGGACTTGCGCACCTGAAGGAAAGGCGGGTTGGTTTCCGTGGCAGCGTGAAGTATGCGGACTTTTTCGACGGAAAGGGGGTGGGGGAGATACCGGCCGTGATACATCCCACATCGCAGGAACAGAAGGGGACGCGCCAGCGGGTCAGCGAGGGCAGTGTGCTGTCTGGCTGTGACCTGGCAGTGGTGCGTTACCGGGTGTGGCGATACCGGAAGAAGGGTGCTGTGGGAAGGCTGTGGACAAGGTGGTTCAGCAGTGAGCCGATCCGGCCCTACCTGGTGATAGATGAGATGGTGAGACTGGAGTTGTTGCTGGGGATGGCGAGGACAGTCCCGCTGGCAGGCATGGTGGAATACTGGCAGTCAGGGTTGCCGCGGAAGGCAGGATTCTGGGACAGGCTGACAAGAGGGTGGCGGACGATGCTGCATCAGGAATATTCAGAAGCGGTGGAAGGTACATCGCAACGGGTGAGACGGGACATAGGCAAGGCGCATGCCTCGTTCAGGAAAGTGATGGGCTCGCTGCTGGTTGAGGCATACCGGCAGCGGGAAATGCTGGTGGATGAGACTAGGCGTGCAGGCGCGCTGCATGGGCTGCAGGTGAAGATGTCGCAGGCGAAGGAAAGGCTGGCCGGCCGGCTGCAGGAGATAGTGGGCAATTACCAGCATTTCAGATGGGACAAGGCAGGGGTAATGAATGCGGTGGTGAATCAGACAGGACAGGCAGTGATTAGGGAAGAAAAGTTCCTGGGGATTTTCAGCCATGGGCTTGCGCACCCGCATACGAAGAAGGTGGAAGCCCAGCTCCTCGAGAAGGTGGATGCGCATTATGTGCAGATGGGAAAGGCGATTGAGGGCATCCTGCGAGACACGGGCAAGGGCAATGCAGGGAAGCTGTCCCTGCTTGATCGGACCGACCTCTCTGGTGAGGGCTTTTTCCAGCGTTGTTACAGCAGTGTCACTGCGGGTGACCTGGACCTGGGGATGGCATCCCGGCTGTCTTCTCTGCTGGCGGTACTGGATGAGCGCAGCCAGGCGATCCAGGCAAAATACAGGCTTGGGGAAGTCAAAGAGGGTCTGCGTGAAAAGATTGCCATTGAACAGGCTGACCGGCGTCTTGTCCCCTACCGTCCACTGGTGGAGACGGAGGTCGGACGCATGCTTGATAAATCAGCACATGCTCCCTTCCTGTTGCCGCAATACATGACCAGGCTTATGGAGCAGTTCCGCGGGACAGAGGGTGGGAAATCCCGGCCGTGGCATGATCACTCTCCGCTTTTCACTGGTCTGCTGGTGCTGGGCAGGCGATGGCTGGAGTGTGTGAGGTGGACACTGGGCGAAAGCTTTTTTGAGGAGGAGAGAAGGAAGCTTGAGTCAAGGGTAAGGGAAGTGCACCGTGAGATGCTGGTGCACTATCATCCAGACAAGCATGGGAATAACCCATCGAAGATAAACCAGGTCAACCATGCCATGTCGTGCTTTGAGAGCGACATCAGCAACATGAAGAGGGATGAGGAATGTCCGCGGTGGATCCTGTGCAGGGACAGCGAGCTGGCAACGCATGCGCGGGATTTCCGCAAGGAGGAGGCATGGCGAAGGAAGCGAGAGGAAGAGAAGCAGAAGGAGCTCGCGAGGAAACGGGAGGAAGAGCTGCAGCGAGAGCGTGAGGAAGAGCTGAAGCGCGAGCAAGAGCGTGAAGAGAAATGGCGTGAATCAATGGCAAGACTGCAGCAAGAGCGCGAGGAGAGGGATCGTGAATTTGAAGCAAAGATGCAGCGTTATCGTGAAGAGAGTAAGCGTTATCGTGAAGAGAGTGAGCGTTATCGTGAAGAGGACAACCGCCGTTATGAGCAACTCCTTGCGATGATCCAGTCGCAGCAGGGACATAACAGGCGTAACGAGGCAGGTGCTACTTCGGTTGCCACCTCCTCCCAGGTAGTCTTCTTCAAGCAGGTAGTAGAGCAGCCTGTAATAAGCGACCTGGCCGAGCAGCAAGAACCAAAAATGGAAATCAGTTTGTGAGAATGCGGCCTGTCATTGCAAGACTGCTTTTGAGGCCGACTTCACTTTTTTAATATAACAAGTGTAATCTATCCCTTTACTAAAAAGGATTTCATTATGCCAAGAGGAAAAGGCCCGCACGGCCCAAAGAAATTTCGCAAACCTAAAAAGCGCTATTGTTAATTAATTCTGTCAGACAAAAGGATTTGATATGACGAATTTTTTATTGGCTTTAACTGTTTTTCTTACGTTATTTATCGTATTTTTTGCCAGCGTTATGACAGGTTATCGCTTTGGTGTATTCCGCAAGACAAAAAGTCAGCAAAATCATCTTGAGATTGTAAGAGTAGCTGAAGGAACAGTATTTGCGTTGTTTGGATTATTAGTCGCATTTTCATTTTCCGGTTCATATTCCCGTTTTGAAGATCGTAAGGTCAAGATCATTGCTGAAGTCAATGCGATAGAAAATGCATATCAATATACTGAATTGCTGGAACCTGCATCGCGTGTTGTTATGCGTGATTTAATCAGACAATATATTGATTTTCGTATCGCAGCTTACCAGCAATTTGCAGAATTTACCGGCTTTGAGCAACAGATGGATCGTTTCAACAAAATGGAAAATGTTGTCAGGCATAATGCGATGCAAGCAATCATCAAAACCAATAACAATTCAGCATCATTATTATTTGCACCCGCCATTAGCGATATGCTGGAAATCGCCAATACGCGCATCCTGATCACCCGCATTCATCCTGCGGGGCAAATATTTTTTCTCCTGATTGGCCTCGGTGCACTCAGCGCATTTTTACTGGGAATCAATATGGCGAAAAAACAAAAATTTAGCACCGTAGATGTGTTATGTTTTGTTGCCATTACTGCATATACGTTATATGTCATCATTGATATGGAATATCCGCGTGTAGGCATGATCAGGGTGAATACGTTTGATAATTTCCTGGTGGAAACAAAAGATAGATTAAGTCAGGATCAATAATTTTTTCTCAGATAAGCTGTAATGTGCAGGTTATGCATACCTGCGCATTACATTCATGGTGAATTAAAAATTTAAAACCTTATTAATACTGATCATCACTGATTGATTTTTAACGCTCATTGTATCTTTGGTATATAACGTGCCTGATGTAGCATAAACCGTCGTGCCGAGATCAGATCGATTGGCAAAGGTTTGCTGATGTTTTGTGGTGTGACTTCCCGTTAATGTATACGTGTAAGCGAGATCGATAAACCAGCAAGGATTGAAGAAGTAGGTTGCACCCAGTTGCGCAGTTGCGCCCCACGACCAGAATGAAGGTGAAGAATAACTAACAAGACCAGTCACATCAATCGTTGCGCCTTCAAAGTCAGCATAACCAATCGAATATAAATTTCTCGATTTGAGATTCATCAATGAAGGTCCTGCACCAAGATAAAAGGAAGTATTGCCAATGGAAAATCCGCCGAATAACAGGAGTGCCATTTCCTGATTAATGGTTGGTTGTACTGAAGTCGCATTCACATAACCAAACAGTGCACTTGTTGCACCCGTCACTGCACTGGTTGTACTTCCTACTTGTGGAATATAGAGATTGGTATCGGTTGCTGTTGCATTCAAGTATTGATAGAAAAATTTAACGCCGATTAAATTGGGTGTGCCTGCAATATTTTTAAAATATCCAGCCTGAAAACTGGGTGAAAGTGAATTAATTATAGGATGAAAAGGTGCACCAGTTCCTTCAGCGATACCATTTGAAACAGAACCCGTAGTCGTTTGAATATTGGAAATGCCTTCGCCCCAGGAATTTTGCGTGAGGTTAATCGAATTAAAATCAGCACCAAGACCTAAAAAGAAACCGTCTTGTGTGTAGTTTGGTTGATTAGCATGAGCAGCAAGACAAAGTGTACCTGCAAGAACTGAAACGCTTAAAGTTATCCATGTTTTCACTGTATTTCTCCATGATTATTTATTGGGGATTAATGCTGATGTGAGCCTGGTTCAATTACATCATGAGATAATTTCTCAACTTTCAATGGGTTATGTCAAGCGGGGAGTTTGTATTGGTTTTACCCGTTATAGCGGGTAATTTGCGTTTTACCCGTTGTAGAGGGTAAAATATGTTTTACCCGTTATAGCGGGTAAATTAAATCAATCTTATTCAGGAGCTTAAATATGTATGTTCGAACGCCTGGAGAGTTAGCATTGCAGATTGTTAATCAACGTAAAAAACTCAAATTAAGCCAGGCGGAAGTTGGCGATCTGGTTGGTCTAAAACAACAAACTGTTTCAGATTTTGAAAATAGACCGGAAAACACAAAAATAGATACATTATTTCGAATTTTGTCGGCATTAGATCTGGATATCCAGTTAAATACGAAAAATGAATTAAATATAAAATCCAAATGGAGCGAGGAATGGTAATGAAAGTACGTAATCGCGTTCTTAATGTATTAATGAATGGTATTTTAATTGGCAGATTAGAAAAAACACCAACAAGTGTGCTGAGATTTTTTTATGATGAAGCATGGTTAAAGACCGAAGGGGCGCGACCTGTTTCCTTGTCGTTGCCGTTAGCGGGAAAACAATTTTCCGGTGATGTCGTATATAATTTTTTTGATAATTTGTTACCGGATAATCAGCAAATCCGCGCAAGAATTCAGGCTAAATTTCATATTGCAACCAATCAGCCATTTGATTTATTAGCGAGCATTGGCAGGGATTGTGTCGGTGCAATACAAATTGTTGAGGATGAAATATCCACATTTCAGAAAAAAATTAAATCTGAATCATTGAATGAAAAAGAAATAGCCGCCATTTTGCGTGGTTATCAAAATAATCCGCTGGGTATGACCGATCAATCTGAAGAATTCAGAATTTCAATTGCAGGTGCACAAGAGAAATCAGCCTTTTTATTTCATAAAGATAAATGGCGCAGACCATTAGGTGAAACGCCAACGAGTCACATATTCAAATTACCAATTGGTTATATTCAGCATCAGCACATGGATTTAAGTGATAGCTGTGAGAATGAATGGTTGTGTTCGAAAATTGCGGAAGCTTTTGGATTGCCTGTTGCCAAGTGTGAGATTCTTTATTTTGAAAATGTGAAAGTACTTTCAGTTGAGCGGTTTGATCGTAAATTATCTAGTGATAATTCCTGGCTGATGCGATTACCGCAAGAGGATATATGTCAGGCACTCGGTGTTTCTTCGAATTTAAAATATCAATCGGATGGTGGTCCAGGAATAAAGGAAATCATGCATTTATTATTAGGTTCTGCCAATCCTGCTATGGATCGTGATATGTTTTTTCGTTCGCAAGTTTTATTCTGGCTGTTGGCAGCAATCGATGGTCATGCGAAAAATTTCAGTATTTTTATTGAGTCTAATGCAAGATGTCGTCTGACACCGCTTTATGACATTATGTCAGCGTATCCATTGATAGCTAAAAAACAATTGCAGGCTAAAAAAATTAAAATGGCAATGGCACTGAAAGGAAAAAATGTGCATTATCATTGGCACAACATACAGCGTAGACATTTTCTGGAAACGGCTAAAGCTGTCGATTATTCGCTGGGTAAAGCAGAAGTTATACTGGATGATATGCTGCAAAAAGTTGATGGTGTGATAGAACAAGTATCAGCAATATTGCCAAAGAAATTTCCCAGGGATATTTCCCAGCCGATTTTTGATGGAATGAAGATGATGAAGAGGAGATTATTGAGGTGACAATGTTTTTCATCACAGCATATCAAAGCAATCGACAGCTTCCTTTAAATTCTGCACAGGTAAAATTTTCATGCCTTCCATTTTTTTCGGTGCATTGGCATGCGGTACGATTGCAGTTTTGAATCCATGTTTCGCGGCTTCTTTTAATCTTTCCTGACCACCAGGAACAGGACGTATTTCACCAGATAATCCTAATTCACCAAATGCAATTAAATCCTGTGGTAATGGACGATTTCTAAAGCTGGATAATATGGCAAACAATGTGGGTAAATCTGCTGAAGGTTCGATAATTTGCAATCCACCAACAACATTTAAAAATACATCCAGACTATGCGTGGAAATTCCTGTGTGTTTATGCAACACAGCCAGCAACATCGATAAGCGCTGCGCTTCAAGACCAACGGTTAAACGTCTGGGATTCGCCATATGACTTTGATCTACGAGTGCTTGTACTTCAACAAGCAATGGTCGTGAACCTTCCTTCGTCGCTGTAATTATGCTACCTGCTGCTGGTTGCTGTGTGCGCGATAAAAATATTGCTGATGGATGACTGACTTCACGCAAACCTTTTTCTGTCATGGCAAATATGCCTAATTCATTCACGGCACCAAAACGATTTTTGACTGCACGTATCATGCGATAACGATTATCTTGTTCACCTTCAAAATACAAAACAGTATCCACCATGTGTTCCAGCACGCGTGGACCTGCAAGATGTCCATCTTTGGTAACATGTCCGACGAGAAACAAAGCTGTTTCAGTTTGTTTTGCATAAGTCACTAATTGCATCGCGCTTTCTCGCACTTGTCCGACTGAACCAGGTGCTGATGATAATAATGATGTGTGCATGGTTTGAATGGAATCAATCACAAGTACGCGCGGTTTTTCTTTTTGTGCGTGATTCAAAATGGTTTCAACATGTGTATCTGCTAATAACCACAAATGTTTTTCTGGCAAACCTAAACGTCGCGCGCGCATGGTAATTTGTTGTGGGGATTCTTCACCAGTGACATATAAAACTTTTAATTGTTCGCTTAAATGCGCAATGGTTTGCAATAAAATAGTGGATTTGCCAATGCCAGGATCACCACCAATTAAAATGGCTGATCCCATGATAATGCCGCCACCCAGGACTCGATCGAGTTCCAGTGAGCCAGATGATAAACGTGATTCTTCGTGTAATTTCACATCCATCATGTGGGTGATGGCAGATTGTGTTCCGGCATAACCTTGAAAACGTGCAGAAGGAGAAGTGGTGATGGCAGCTTCTTCAATGATGGTATTCCATTCATTGCAACTGCTACATTGACCAGCCCACTTTGGATAAACAGCACCGCAAGTCTGACAACAAAATATGATTTTATTTTTTGACATCCGTGTATTCCTCAAGCTTGCATTATTAAGGTTATGTTTTTGCGTCTGCGTTGTGGCGAGCAGTTGTGCGGAGAGCTGTCATCCTGAGCGCGGCTCTTGCTTTTGCGCGAAGGATCTCATGAAGAAGACCGAGACCTTGCTTATGAGATCCTTCGCGCAAAAGCAAGAGCCGCGCTCAGGATGACAGCTCTCCGCACAACTGCTCGCCACAACGAATACCCAACGCAGAAGCAAAAACATGGAATTTTAAATTTTAAAAGATGTTGGGCTGAGTGTTTTTCCACGCAGCCCAACTTGTGCATTTACTCTTACTTATCTACTTACCTAACAGCTTTCCAGCTTCCATCTGGTTGACGGCAAGCTTTGCCATACATTTGCTGTTTCTTGCCAGCAATATCAACCAATGTGCGATATTCGCGGCAATATCGGTTGCTGCCTACGGTAACGTTTCTGACTGGCACGACTTTGTATGATGCACCAGTATTCTGGTTTTGCCAGTAAGCTGGCTGACCAACAGAATTACTATCGAGCGCTGCATTCATGCGTGCGCGATCGTTCATGTCCATGTTTCTGCCAATTGAGCCGCCGATCATGGCGCCTGCAATGGTTCCTGCAGCAACGGCTAAAATTTTTCCTGTACCACCACCCACTGTGCTACCCAGCAAACCGCCAGCCACGCCGCCAGAAATAACGCCGACATCCTGATTGGACATGTTTTGGCAACCGATTAAACTTGCACTGCAAAGAAATACAACGATAAGGGTTAAAATTCTTTTCATTGAAAAAATACTCCTCAAATAATGTTTCATTCTTTAGTAACGCTGGGCTATTCTATACCTTCAAAATCTTCATGCAAATAAATTTAAACCGAAGAGTGTATAAAACATGACCTTTAGACCGCCTTATCCCGATGGTGCCTTTGGCGATTATGTATTTACCGCTGATAAAAAACGTCTTGATCTGGATTATTTATACAAACTGTTATGTGTGCCTTCACGTTATTCAACTGGTCTGCCACCAGAACGTTTTCCTGTCATCATAGAAAACTCATTATGTTTTTCTGTTTATTATCAGGGAAAACAAGTTGGATTTTCGCGTGTGATCAGTGATAAATCTGAATTTGCTTCTTTGTGGGATGTATTTATCGATGAAGAACATCGTCGCAAGGGAGTAGGCCAGGCGCTGCTGAAATATATTTTCGAACATAATGAATTACGCGGTATTTTCCGCTGGTTTTTGATGACGGAAGATGCACATGGCTTATATCAGAAATTCAGTTTCAAAACGGAAATTTATAATCCTTATATCATGATGAAAGTGAATGTCATTTAATCATGTCTGAACTTAATGAATTTAATCAGCCTGTCGATATAGAAGTTTGTAATTGGTCTGGTGCGAATTTTCCGCAAAAAAATATTTTATCAGGTAATTTTGCAAGGCTTGAACCGCTGGATATTCATAAACATGCACAAGCTTTGTATCAGGTATTATGTGTAGAAACTCCGGATGAATCCTGGACTTATTTGCCTTATGGACCTTTTGCTTCATTCAGTGAATATGCAGAATGGCTAATAAATAAAATAGCTGAATCTGATACCTTGCTTTACTGCATTATGGAGATAAAAACGCAATCACCATTGGGTATTTGTGGGTATTTACGTATCAATCCACCACATGGTGTGATTGAGGTGGGACATTTGCATTTTTCCACTGCATTAAAAAGAACACCGATAGCAACAGATGCGATGTATTTGATGATGGAATACGCATTTGAAAAATTAGGTTATCGACGTTATGAATGGAAATGTCATTCATTGAATGCAGCATCACGCAATGCTGCAACAAGATTGGGATTTACATTCGAGGGAATTTTCAGACAGTGTAATGTTTTTAAAAATCGCAATCGTGATACCGCATGGTTTTCCATTCTTGATTCAGAATGGCCTCAATTACAAACAAATTTCAAGCGTTGGTTGAGTGAAGATAATTTTGATCAGGAAGGAAAGCAGAAAAGTTCATTGGCAATAAGCGTACATGTTTGAAAATGCCGCTTTGAATCACTGCTTTCATGTGTAGTTTACTATTTATTGTTTAATATTTTTAATATTTCACGCTTAAACCATGATGTTCTTGCCAAATCTTTTATTGAATAATTAAACTGTGATAAATAATTTTTTTGATAGTGTTTTTTCATATTAAAGTATGGATAAAAAGTATCGAAATTGTCATTTCTGAGACTTTCAATAATTTGCTCTATATTTCCATCATTTTTGAGGAAATCTTTGTATTCAACATAATGCTGTCTGGATGTGCCAATTTCTCCTATAATTCCGTAAATTTTTTCATTTTTCTGTTTGATGATATCTTGCAAATATAGACTTTTGTCATATCCATGTAAGTTTAGTTCTGCAACATTGTCGGGGTGATAGATATAATTTTCAAAAGTATAAAAATTCAATATTCTGAAATTTGGCATTTTTGAGGTTATCTGTTTGATTTCATCATCTCTTAAGTAATCTCTGTCTCGTAATCCTAACTTCTCAGCATCACCTTTTACGGTGAGAAATACTTCCCTGTTGTTATTGGCTGGTAAAAATAAAAAACCTTCCTGGCCTAAAGCTAAATTATAATATTCATCATTTTTGTTTTCTGCGATTACCAATTTATAATCTTTTAATATTGATGCAATGGTTGATTTTGGGATCGCTATTTCATACACATCCAGTTTGTCTTTTGAAAGAGGATTTAACTCTTGTTTAATATCAAAATTAAGCAGATCAAAATCTATGGTTGAAGCAATATCAGATTTTTTTGCATAATCAATAAATCCTAATGAATGTGAAGCTGTCCATAATTGTGCATTGTCAGGAATCCAGCGAGTAACTATTTCATCCATTAATTTATATTGTAAGGAAGTGCTGAGGTGGGTATCCATCTCATCTATAAATATGATGGAGTTATCATAATATTTATAACGAACAATAAAGTTGATAAGCAAAATAACCACCTGTTTTTCGCCATGGCTGAGCAAGTCATAATTTATTTTTGACTCACCTTTTCTAAAAATAAGCCTGGCTGTGCTGCCTGGGGTGGCATCCTGAAATTCAGCTATTTGAATGGTTGTTGATATGTCACTACCGAATATTTTTAATAATGAATCATTCAAAGGTTTAATAAAATCCGCAAATATTTTCAACGTATCAGCTTGTTTACCACTAAATACTGGTTCCCGTAACGCATTATTTATTTCCTGTATATATAGGAAAACATCATTTATAAAGCGAGTGTCATGTTCAATATAGGTATTTGGACTATCTCTATCGTTTGAAACTCCAGCAAGATCAGCTGAATTTGTGATGCGCGGCACAATACGAATACTGCTACGACCTATAAATTTTTTAACTAAATCTGCGCCATGTGTTACGGTAAACCCCATTTTTTTAATTTGCTGATCATTGTCGAGTTCAATTAGCATGCTCGGTTCACTGTTGTTATTTTTTCTGTAGTAATTACTGCTTTCTTCCGCGCTGTAAGGCAGTCCTTTATACGGGCCTTTATTTAGCCAATCAAAAGCATCAAAAAGTGATGACTTACCTGAACCGTTAGAACCAATGATAAGAACCAGTTTAGAACTGCGAGGGATATCGGAGATGATTAAATTGCTAAATCGTTTGAAATTTTCTAATTCAATTTTTTTGATCCGCATTTTTAGTTCCTATTGGTTCCCAAATATAAATTTAATGAATAATATCATAGCAGCTGGATTTGGTAGAGTTTTTGACAATTTAAATTAATAGCTATATGTGTATAATTTATATACAAAATGGATGCCTCGACAGTAATATTCCCTTAAGTCTTTCCGGTTATCATGCATACATTCAAAAAATATAGTGAGGAGTAACTTGCATGCATTTGCAAAAAAATGGAAATTTATTCAAACAATTAGTTTATTTTATCTTCTTCACCTTAACTTGCAGCTTGAGCTTTGCAAATGATGAGCTCATTAGTTTATTCCCATTAAAAAATTATAATCAGCAGGTTTCGAGCTGGATTAAATCCACAGACAGCAATTTCACCAAACCATTAATGAATGCTGCAACGCAACAACAACATATGGATTTATTCTATAAACATTATTTCGGTGAATTATCACCCTGGAATAAAAAATACGTTAATCGCATCCTGCAACTCACTTCACCAGATGATGTAAAAACCATGGAAAAAGTTATCATCGCGCAGTTTGATAATTCTGGAAAATCAGGTGATCAAATTGGCTATGGTGAGAACTTTCGTCCTTATGACAAAACATGGATTGAAGCGATAGCCAATAATATTAATTTCAATGCACTGGATGAATTAATTTATCAACCAGAAAATCGCGCGATTGCTGTCAATAATTTACATGTGCGTTCATTGCCAACAGATGATGTGCATTTTTATTCTCACAAACTTCCAGGTCAGGGTTATCCTTTTGATAATCTGCAAATGTCAGCATTATGGATTGGCACACCGGTTTATATTATTAGCGAATCAAATGATCATGCTTATATGCTGGTGATTACACCAGATGTGATTGGCTGGGTGAAGAGTAATGGCATTGCACGTGCTGACAATAATTTTATTGAAACCTGGAGTGCGGGTGCGAAAAATAAATTAATCGCAATTACCAAAACAAAAACCAGCTTGTTTGATCACAAGGGAAAATTCCTTGAAACAGCTTATCTTGGTGCAGTATTTCCTGGAAATGCACTGGCTGAAATCAGGCAAATTATGGTGCCTGTTGCAAATACAGATGGTTGCGTAGAAATACGTTATGTCATGCTGACAAAAGATAAAGCGCAACCGATGCCAATGACAATAACACGTGAACATATTTCACTGCTGATGAACACGCTGATTTCACGTCCATATGGTTGGGGCAATATGTATTTTTATAATGATTGTTCCGCTGAATTGAAAAGTTTACTGACACCATTTGCAATCTGGTTACCAAGACATTCTGCCGCTCAGGTGACAATTGGCAAGATGGTAGATATGACAGCGGAAACTGCAGAGAAACGACTGGAATATCTTATGCAAAATGGCCAGCCATTTTTAACATTAATTTATATCGGTGGTCATGTTGTTATGTATATCGGTAATTATCCTGATCCGAATAAACCGGATACACAAATTGCAATGACTTATCAGAATCTCTGGGGATTAAGTCCTAATCCTCCAACTCGTCGCGCTGTGATTGGGCAATCGGTTTTATTTCCAATGCTATTGCAATATCCGGAAGATGCAACACTGGTGTCACCCGCAAATAAAAAATTTTTTCAGGTGTCTAATTTGAATGAATTGCCTGAGTCAGCAAAGATGCTACAACCAGCAATTGATATGAGTACGCTGATGTATCCGGAGATTTTGCTGTCTGATTAACGATCTTTTCTCTTCAAGTCTTTGCTTTATTGTGATTTACCTGCATAAAAAGCGGATGAATTATAATATAAGGACACGAGGAGAGTATTATGGATGCGCGAGCGAATCTCGAAGCCAGAATACAGGAAGCCAATGCATTAAACCTTGCAAATATGCTGCAGGTGCTTGGTGCAGATGGAAAAAATATTGGCAAGACAGCTTTTTTAGCTAGCTTCAACGAAGCTAATGAAAATTACCACACAGAAAAAGAAAATGTAAAAGGCGATAACAATTGGATTATTCTGCCGGAGAATAATCATTTTGCCATTCTCTTTTCTGAAGTACGTCCACAAGCAAGAGAAGCAGTTAATGCATTAATCAAAACATTGCGCGGTACACCTGAGTGGCTGGCAAAAGAATATCGTGTCGAATTAGTTAAGGATTCACCTCATTATCGCAATGCAGATAATGCTACGCGTACTAAAACATTTCCCGAAGAATATAATCCATTTGATATTGGTTTAACGGCATCTGTTTCTGTGATTGAAACTATTCCTGGAAATATTTCAGGAAATCATCTCAATGATCAGGCGCGTATTGAGTTCGCCAGGGATATAACACGACAAACCATAGAAATGTTAAATGATCTCAACAAGGCGAAATGCGTCTGGACAGATATGAAGCCAGGAAATATTTTATTGCGGGAAAAAGATGCGGATGGAAAAAACAAGATTGCTGTTGCAGATCTTAAAGGGCTTTATCCAGTCAATCATGCACTCGTTAGAAAAACCCTCGCTTTTGACAAGCAAGTTGCAAAAAACGCAGAAGATTTTACTGACATGCTAAAAAATCAGAAACAGGATGAATGTCTGTTCATGCGCACTGAAAAAGGTGCTCTTGAATTCAATGTAAAAACAGCAAATGGCAATGTCAAAGGTGAAATTAGCGAAGCGGAATTAAAAGACAAATTAGGTAAGGATTTTTCGAAATTCAATGCCAATCTTGGTGCGGCTACACCCAAACTACTGGAATCTCATGCTGAAAAATTATTTGAAATGATTGGTGAAAAACACAAGATAAGAACAGTGGCTTATCAGGCAAGATCATTGAATGAATCTCCTGGTTATACATCTGCTGAATATGAAAACGCGAGCAACAAGAAATATGATTCAGTCAAACAAGCGCGAGATAGCGTGCTTGAGACATGGAATAAGGAATATTCTTATCAACTCGCATTAGTGACTTATCATGCAATGACGGGTGAGACAAAACTCAGGAAGGAAAATTTTGATTTTAATCGCCCCATCTTTCAGTCACCTGAAGGTGAGAAAATGAAGGATATGATTATAAAATTAAGTGCGAATGATCTTGATCAACGTATGACACTCAAGCAGGCGGATAAATTAGTAAGTGGAAAACCATCAGTGGAAGAAAAAAGAGGACGATTTATAAAATCATCATCAAAACTTTTTTCCAAGGCTCATATTGATACACCACTGAAAGAAAAAGAAATGCCACAAAAGGAAATAGCAAAAGAAAAATCGGTTAGCTTTGCACCGGAACAGCAGGAAAAGGAACGACGTGGACACGAACAACAAATGATGTCGAAATACGATAAATCGCGGCCACAAATGGAAAGAAAAAGTTCGCAGATATTCCGCGACAAGGACAAGGTTGAAGACACCAATACAAACAAACCACGTATGAAATAATGGAGAAAAAGGAATGGCAGATCTCATTGCATTGGCAAAAGCAGGGAATGATAAGGAAATCGAAAAGGCACTGCAATCCTTGTTGAAGGAACAAGCGCGTGTCGAAATCAATCAACCTGATAATAACAAGCAAACAGCATTGCATGCTGCGGCTGCCAATAATCATTTATCGACAGTGGAATTGTTAATTAAATATGGTGCTGATGTGAATGCATTAAATAGAAATGGAGAAACACCTTTACATCTTGCGGCAAATAAAAATTTATCTGCAATAGGAAAATCATTGCTGGAGCATGGTGCCAAATGTGATATCAAGCGTAATGATTATTGTAATGTTGCGCATGCTGCAGCAACCGTTGGAGCAATAGAAACACTTAAGGTTATTCTGGATCATGATCGTGATTTGGTAACATCCACCTCCAAGGAAAATCGCACACCATTTTTTTGTGCACTAATAAATGATGAGACAGCGGTGTTGAAAATACTGCTGGATGATTATCAGGATGATGTCAATCAGACGAGTGCTTATGAATTTGGAAAAACTGCTTTACATATGGCAGTCATGAAAAACAAGGATGATGTCGTTTTATTATTGCTGGATCATGGAGCAGACGTGGATAAGCAGGATGGTCAGAAATTCACGGCTTTGCAACGTTGCGCCATGCTGGAAAATCCATCGATTGAGATTGCAAAAAAGTTGATTGATAAAGGTGCGGATGGCGAACGTGCAGTGGATATTCTGGAAGATAAATTCGATGATCTCACTGCCAAACAAATGGAATTATACGAATATTTATCTGAGCAACATAGTCATACAGTAACGAATAGTAATGATTTCAGGAAATAAAAACGATTATAAAACGGAGGAGTCAATCCATGAAGCTGGAAACTTTTCAATATTATGACAATGCAAAAAATAAAGGTAAAAAAACAGGGTGGTCAGTTGAAAAATTTCCAGATCTTGATTCTGAAAATACACTGGTTCTAATTTTTTCCTCTCCTGATTTTATTAATCATCCTGAACCCATCATGGAACTTATCAGGCATTATCCAAAATCAAGAATCATGGGTTGTTCAAGTGCAGGTGAAATTTCTGGCTCACATATTTCGGATGGCAGTGTTTCCGTTGCCATAGCTAAATTTGAAAAAACACCTATTCAGATTGCTTCAATCAAAATTGATTCAAGTGATGCTTCATTTAATGCCGGAAAACAGATTGCATCGATGTTAAACAAGGATGATTTACGCGGAATTTTTATATTATCAGATGGATTAAAAATAAATGGTTCTGAGCTGGTAAAAGGATTGAATACGCTCAATAAAAATGATGTTGTCATCACAGGTGGTTTGGCAGGTGATGGCAGTAATTTCAAACAGACATGGACGATTTGTAATGGCGAAATTATTTCTGATGCGATTGTCGCAGTGGGTTTTTATGGTGATCATATTCAACTGGGACATGGCTCACGTGGTGGTTGGGATATCTTTGGGCCAGAACGACGCATTACACGTTCGAAAAATAATATTCTTTATGAACTGGATGGAAAACCAGCTTTGTCTCTTTATAAAGAATATCTCGGTGAAAAAGCCAGTGGTTTACCAGCAACGGGATTATTATTTCCATTGGCTATTCGTAAGGATGCTTCTGACAATAATCAACTGGTGCGTACTATATTGGCGGTTGATGAAAAGGAAGCCTCACTGATTTTCGCAGGTGACATGCCAATGGGGTATCTTGCACAGTTGATGCGCGCTAACTTTGATCGTTTGATTGAAGGAGCAACAGAAGCAGGAAAATTAACGGTTACCAAACATAATGGCTTAAATGATAAATCGCCATTATTACTCATCGCAATCAGTTGTGTGGGTAGAAGATTATTATTGGGTGAACGCATAGAAGAAGAAACAGAATCTGTTCTGGAAATTTTTCCTAGCAATGCACAACAAGTCGGCTTTTATTCCTATGGCGAACTTTCACCCTATACAGAAGGAAAATGTGATTTACATAATCAGACGATGACACTTACGAGTATTACGGAAGAAACAGAGGAGGTGTAATTTGGCTGAAAAGGAAATGACGCTACATCATCTGATTAGCAAGCAATTAAAGCGTGCCAATCTGGAAGAAAATGATATTCATCCCGATAAACGTTTGGAGTGGAATGATTTTTTATCACGCATTAGCCGCACTTATTCTGATCAGGAACAGGAGCGTTATCTTCTCGAGCGCTCGATGGAAATTTCATCGCGTGAAATGCTCGATTTAAACGAAAAACTGGAATATGCGCAAATGGTCGCGCATTTGGGCTACTGGATTTATGATCGTGTGGAAAACAAATTATTATGGTCAAAAGAAACATTTAATCTGGCTGGTATCGATCCATCACAAGGCACACCTGCACTCGATGAAGCCATGCAACTTGTTCATGAAGAAGATCGTCCCAGACTGGAATTTTTAATGCAGCGTGCGTTTGAAAAAGGTGAGAGTTATGAACTGGAATTACGTTTCAAAAATAAAAAAGATAATCAATATTATTGGCTTTATGCCAAAGGTCATCCGCATGTTAAGGCAACCATGAATGCCAGTATTGATAAAAATGATACTGGTGCTATCCGCTATTTATCAGGTATAGCGATTGATATTACCGAAAGAAAATTGGCTGAAGAAAATCTCAAAGCCATGCATCAGCAATTGCTTTCCATTTCGCGTCAGGCAGGTATGGCAGAAGTTGCTACCTCTGTCTTGCATAATATAGGGAATATTTTAAATAGTGCGAATGTTTCCATTTCATTGCTGCAGGAAATGCTTGAAAAGTCGCGCGTGACAAAACTCAACAAAATATCTGAAATGATAAAAGAACATCTCTCCAAAAGTGATAATTATTTTACTGAGGATGAGAATGGCAAACTCATACCTGATTATTTACTGGCACTTTCGAAAGATATTTCTGCAGAACATAGCAAGATTTTTCATGAGATAAATAATATTAATACACATCTGGAACATATCAAGGATGTCGTTTCCCTGCAGAAAGATATTAGTGGAATTGCTGGTGTTAAAGAGGAAATTGACTTGCAGGAAGTCGTTGATCTTGCTGTGCAAATGGGATGTGCAGCAAAATGCAACGAGGTTGAAATAGTAAAGGATTATCAATATGACGATTGTATCGAGACAGAAAAATCCAAATTACTGCAAATCCTTGTCAATCTGGTTCGCAATGCAAAGGATTCTGTGAGTGAATTAGTAAACCAGCCTAAAAAAATAATTGTCACCATTAAAAAAGCTGACAAAAAACCTTTTGTCATCATCACCGTGACAGACAATGGTGGTGGTATCGCGCATGAAAATCTGACACGCATTTTTTCTCTTGGATTTACTACCAAAGCACATGGACATGGATTTGGATTGCATAGTAGCGCGATCGCCGCAAATGAATTAGGCGGAGTTCTTAACGCCGCAAGCGAAGGAATTGGTAGAGGAGCTTCCTTCACCATAGAATTGCCACTGGTTCATGAGCAAGTAACAAATGAAGTATTTCAAGGAGACTAGACTCATGTCATTAGTTAATCAAACCGATTTGCGAATTCTGATTGTCGATGATAACCCAGACATTCATAATGATTTCAAAAAAATTCTGACCAGGGATGTCGCTACGCAAACGTATCTGGAAGATATTGAAAAGAAAATATTTGGCGAAACAGATAGCGATAAAACTTTATTGCCACAGTTTCATATTGATACTGCCTCCCAGGGACAGGAAGGTGTGAATGCGGTAGAAATTGCATTGAAAGAAGGTAATCCGTATGCATTAGCTTTTGTTGATATTCGTATGCCGCCAGGCTGGAATGGCATTGAAACAATCAAGCATATCTGGCAACTGGATCCCGATATTCAGATTGTCATTTGTACGGCTTATTCTGATTACTCGTGGGAAGAAACTATTAATGAACTGGGACAAAAGGAAAATTTATTAATTCTAAAAAAACCATTTGATAGTATTGCTGTCAGGCAATTGGCTTGTGCACTAACTAAAAAATGGCAATTAGTGCAGGATGCCAGAAACTATACCAACAAATTAAAACAGGAAGTGCAAAATCAGACTTCTTCATTGCAAAAATCATTATCATTGGTGAAAGCTACGCTTGAGTCATCCAGTGATGGCATTCTGGTCATCAATAATCAGGGAAATATTATTGACTATAACCAGAAGTTTGTCGGCATGTGGGGAATTCCACGTGATTTCATGACAGATAAAAATGCCATGCAACTATGTGAATACATGATGCAGCAACTGGAAAATCCAGAATTGCTTTTGAATTATTTTAAGGAAAACGGTTCTGATCTGGATTCAGTCAGAATTGATTTGATCAAATTCAAGGATGGCAAAGTATTTGAATACTATATTCAGCCGCAGAAACTTGATCAGCAAACTGTAGGTCGTGTCATGGATTTTCGTGATATCACCAAACGTATTATGCTGGAAAAAAATCTCGAACATCAGGCAACTCATGATGCATTGACAGGATTGCCAAATCGAGTGATGTTGCACGAAAAAATCAGGCAGGCAATAAAAAATTCTGAACAGGATGGCTCCTATTTCGCCTTGTTATTTCTTGATCTTGATCGATTCAAATTGATTAATGATAGTCTTAGTCATGCTGTTGGTGATGAAGTATTAAAGATTGCCTCATCGCGTTTGCAAACCACCATTCGTACTGAGGATACGCTTTCCCGTCTGGGTGGCGATGAATTCGTGATTATTTTTACTCATCTAAAACATGAAAATGATGTGCTTGCTAAAGTAAATAATTTGCAAAAAGTCTTTCTTGAACCATTTGCGATTGATAAGCGTAATATCATTGTGAATTGCAGTATTGGAATCAGCATTTATCCCAAGGATGGAAATAGCGCAGATGTCTTGTTGCGCAACGCTGATGCTGCGATGTATCGGGCGAAAGAACAACATGGTAATGGTTTTGAATTTTATAAGGATGAGTTAAACACACAAAGTTTGGCAAAACTGGAACAGGAAATGCAGATGCGACAAGCACTGGTGAGAAATGAATTTTTCCTCTGCTATCAACCACAGATTAATCTCAAAGATGGAAAAATCATGGCAGCGGAAGCTTTGTTGCGCTGGAAGCATCCCGAAAAAGGCATTTTGCTGCCCATCGATTTTATTGAGCTGGCAGAAGAAACTGGTTTGATCATTCCTATCGGTGAATGGGTGTTACGTCAGGCATGCAAGCAAAATAAAATATGGCAGGATTCTGGTTTGCCGCCGATTCGTGTTGCTGTAAATATTACCGCACAACAATTTTCACATCAGGATGTCGTGAAGCTGGTGAAAGATGCGCTGCAAGAATCGCAACTGGATCCCGCTTATCTTGAACTGGAATTAACGGAAAATGTCATCGTCAGTAATATGGATATCATTCGCGCCATGACAGAGTTAAAAGAACTGGGTGTGACAGTGGCCATTGATGATTTTGGTACAGGTTATTCCAGTTTGAGTTACCTGAAAAAAATTCCGCTTGATCGTTTGAAAATTGATAGTTCTTTTATTCAGCATATTCAGTCTGCCAATGATGATGAAGTCATTATTCGCGCCATCATTGCCATGGCAAAAAATCTCAATCTTGAAGTGCTGGCAGAAGGTGTGGAAACACAAAATCAGCTGAACTTTCTCAAGTCTCATGAGTGCGGCGATGTGCAGGGATATTATTTTAGCAAACCACTTAACCGTGAAGAGCTGGAATCCTATCTGAAAAATCCTGCCAATCTGGAAATAGCAGAAACTGAAAAAGAATAAGCGCTCATCCGCTAATCTTCAATTCTTCCCAGTATTTTGCATACAATGCGAGTGTTTCATCCTTAATATCCGCCTGAAAATGCGCACGTTTCATGACATCAGCAGAAGGATAAATAATAGTATTATTGCGTATGGCAGGCGGTAATAATTTCATGCCAGCAGCATTGGCGGTTGCAAAATTATTCGCAAGTGCCATTTCTTTTGCAATCTCAGGACGCAGGATAAAATTAATAAATTGATATGCCGCTTCACGATGACGTGCATTACGCGGAATAGCGAGATTATCTACCCAGACAACAAATCCATCTTTGGGATAAACAAATTGCATATGAGGATTTTCAGCATGTGCCTTGAAGGCATCACCATTCCATGACATGCCAACGGTTGCATCTTCATCAATCATGATGGAGATGACTGTTTCAGTGGAAAACATCTTGATATTCTTCATCAGCTTTTTTAATTGCAAAAAAGCTGCCTGAATATGTTGCGGGTTTTGATCATTGGCAGAATATCCCAGAGATAATAGCGTCATCGAAAATACTTCACGCATATCATCCAGCAATAATAATTTATTGTTAAATTGCTTGTTCCATAAATCTGTCCATTTTTGCAAATCAGCGGAGTGGTAATATTGATCATTATAAAAAATACCCGTCACTCCCCAGACATACGGCACACAATGTTGCAGTTGCGGATCAAAAGAGGGATTGGCGAAATCTTTTGTGATATTTACAAGATTCGGCAGCTTTGATTTGTCCAGTTTCTCAATTAATTGCTGACGTGCCATGCGTTCAACAAAATAACTGGAAGGTGTAACCAGATCATAACCGGCATTTTCAGAGGCGCGTATTTTTGCATACATGACTTCATTATTTTCAAATACGGAAAAATTTACCTTGATGCCTGTTTCCTTTTCGAAACGACGTATAACTGAGTCTGAGATTTCTCCTGTCCAGGCATAGAGATTTAGTATTTTATCTTCTGCATGAGTTGCCAGTGGTAAACAGAGACAGAGAAAAAATACGAAAATTTTCTTCATGTCCGTTTCCTTAACACTAATTGTGAAGTGATGATGAGTGCGACCGTAAGACAAAATAATACGCTACATAATGCATTGATTTCTGGTTTGATCCCAACTTTTACCATGGAATAAATTTGTAATGGCAAAATCTGAAATTCAGGGCCTGCAACAAAATAACTGATGATTACATCATCCAGTGACAGTGTAAAACTTAATAACCAGCTGGCGAAAAGTGCAGGCCATAACAAGGGAAAAATGATACGGAAAAAAATCAGTGAATCACTGGCGCCGAGATCTTTTGCGGCTTCAAAAATATTTTTATCAAAACTAATGAGACGACTGTATGTCGTGACAATGACAAAGGGAATGCAAAAACTGATGTGGGCGAGTAATAAGCTGATAAATCCTGTTCTTAATTTAATTAAGGTAAACAGGATCAGCAAGGCAGCACCGGTGACGATTTCAGGGGAAAGAATGAGAATGAAAATCAATGTCTGTAAAAAATCCCGGCCGGCAAAACGGTAGCGATAAAGACTAACTGCTGAAAGCATGCCGATCAGTGTCGCAAACGTGGCAGCTAAAATGCCGAGTAAAAAGGAATGCCAGGTCGCTATCCATAAATCATGATCAGAAAATAATTCCTGATACCATTGCAAGGTGAAACCATGCCATAGCAGCGAATATTTTGTATTGTTGAAGGAATAAATAATCAGAATAAAAATGGGCAAATAAAAAAACAGGTAAACACAACCCAGATAAATATTATTTTTATATGATTGACTCATAACCATTCCCGTTTTTTATTTGTTCTGGTGGCAAGAAGATAAATCAGGATCAGTGTAATCAGCATGAGGGTTAGCACTGTGCTGAATGCAGATCCTAATGGCCAGTTTTGTGCAACCAGATACTGATTTTGTATGAGATTGCCTAGCAGAATGGATTTTGCGCCGCCTAAAATATCTGGAATATAAAACATGGTCATGGCTGGAAGAAATACCAGAATGGAACCTGCAATAATGCCAGGAAAGGTGAGTGGAATAATAATTTTCCAGAATGTGGTAAACCAGTTCGCGCCCAAATCTTTTGCCGCATCAATCAGGCGTCCATCAAGGCGTTCAACGTTTGTCATGATAGGTAAAATCATGAAGGGCAATAGATTATAAATAAGACCAATCATGACGGCATAATTGGTATAAAGAATGGAAAGAGGATGGTCAATGATGCCGATCGCCATTAAAACATTATTCAGTAAACCTTTGGCTTTCAGTATCGCAATGAGTGCATAACTGCGAATCAGCGAACTCGTCCAGAAAGGAATAATCACCAGTAATAATAAGGTATTTTTCCAGCGATTATTGATGCAGGCAATAATATAGGCAAAAGGATAACCGATTAATAAACATATAAACGTACACAGGCCAGCCATTAAAAAAGATTTTTCAAATATGCGTAAAGTGGTGTGATTGTTTAATTGCGAATAACTGGCTAAGGTTAATGGAAATTCCACCAGATTAATTTCACCAGGATTCATGAAGCTCGTGAAAATAATCAGACAAAAAGGCAGGAATGAAAATAGCAACAGCCAAATAAAGACTGTCGACAGGGAAAAAAAGCGAAAGGGTTGATTAATCTTCATGAGGCAAGATCACCTCCCACCCCGGTGTCCAGCTAATCCAGACTTCTGCACCCATTTTATATTCGAGACGCTCATCATCTTCATCGAAAAATTCTGTTGCTGCGATAATCTTGTCATTCTTCAGACGCACGATAAGATCAACCGTTGTCCCTTTATAGATGACTTCTTCCACTGTTCCTGGAAACATATCAGCCGTATCAGTTACTTCATGTAAGTTCCATACACGTACATCTTCAGGACGTACCATCACATGCACTTTTTCTCCCGCATGATGTGTATGTTTACTTTTGGCATCACGTTCCTTGCCCAGCACACTGATACGCAGATGATTACCATTTACCTGTAGAATTTCACTATCAAAAATATTTACTTCACCAATGAATGTTGCAACTTTCAGTGTGCCTGGATCTTCATACACTTGTCTGGGCGTGCCGATTTGTTCGATATAACCTTCCTGCATAACGACAACCCGATCAGACATGGACAAGGCTTCTTCCTGATCGTGTGTCACAAAAATAAAAGTGATGCCGAGCGTGCGTTGTAATTGTTTGAGTTCAATCTGCATGGTTTTACGCAAGCGATAATCGAGTGAGGAAAGTGGCTCATCCAGCAATAACACACGTGGACGATTTACCGCTGCGCGCGCAATCGCAACGCGTTGTTGCTGGCCACCGCTTAATTGGCTGGGTTTGCGTTCAGCATATTTTTCCAGCTTCACCATTTTTAATACATCCGCGACGCGCTGTTTTATTTCTGCTGCCGGCACTTTGTGACAACGCAAGCCGAAAGCAATATTTTCATGGACGGTCATGTGGGGAAAAAGCGCATAACTTTGAAAGACAGTATGCACATGACGTTTGTGTGGTGGTAAGCCGCTAACATCCTTGCCATCAATTAAAATGCTGCCGAGATTCGGTTCTTCAAATCCTGATATAAGACGCAACAACGTCGTTTTGCCGCAACCGGAAGGGCCGAGCAGCGTTAAAAACTCACCTTCACGCACTTCGAGATTAATATCGTGCAGGATGACAAGATCGTGTATGGATTTTTGGATTCCACGCAGTTCGACAACATTATTTGGCAAAATTTGTTCTTCCTCTTTTGAGCAGAAATTATGTGGTGAATGGGAAAGATTGTCCAGAGATTGCTTTCATCCTTAAACGGTTCCTATTGACCAAAAAAAATCCAAAAAAAACTATATTGCTTATTCTATTTTTCATCTCTAAGATAACGCTCGCAAACTAAAAAACAGGAGTTTCAAAAATGTTCAAAAAAATAGTAGCTCTTTCTATTGTTGGTCTTACTTCCATTTCTGCTTCTACCTCTTTTGCTACACCAGCGCAAACACCATATGCTGGTTTGCAATTAGGTTGGGGTAACGTTCATCAGTCAATTGGTCATGTTCCTGCACCAATCCACTTCAGCCAAAAAGATACTGGTTTGGCAGGTAGATTGAATGTTGGTTATCAGATTGATGACACATGGGGCGTGGAAATGGGCTGGACCAGATTTAGCGATGCGACATTTCGTGGCAGCTATGCCGGTATCGGATTAGCAAGCGCAAACATTAAAACCAATACTATCGACCTCGTTGTAAAAGGCAGTGTGCCAGTTGCAAACCAGGTGAAAGCATTTGGTAAATTGGGTGCAGCTTATGTCATGAGTCGAGCATCTGCGAATGTTGTCGGTCATCATTACAGCGATAACCAAAATAAATTGCTGCCAACCGCAACAGCCGGTGTGAGCTATGAATTTTCCGATCAGGTTTCTGCGGATCTTTCATATACCCGCGTGCAGAAAGTGGGTAACACCAAGCTCGTCAACAGCACGGATTTTGTTGGTATTGGCTTAACGTACTCGTTTAGCTAAGCATCACATGCAGGGTGATTCAGGCTGAATCACCCTGTTTTATTTTCGAAGCTGTCCTCGTGGCAGTGTTGCGGAGAGCTGTCATTCTGAGCGCGCTCTTGTTCTTGCGCGAAGAAACTCCTGATGCACATCTCGGAAAGTATTTGTGTATATTTGCAAATAAAGCGCAGGAGGCCGGAGGCCGACGAGCCATTGCGAATATACACAAATACTTTCCGAGATGTGCATCAGGAGTTTCTTCGCGCAAGAACAAGAGCGCGCTCAGAATGACAGCTCTCCGCAACACTGCCACGAGGACACCTCTCCACACATCTGGTTTTTTTAACCGAATCCGATTAAGCTCAGTAAAATTTACCCCCAGAAGAAAAGGAATTTTTCATGTCTTGCCCAAAGCATTTTTTACAAATATCGCTGGTTTCTCTCCTCGCACTCATCACCTCCACAGAAATTTATGCCGCGCGTCCTGGATATTATCTTGGTGGTCAGGTTGGTTGGGGCAGTGTGCATGATGCCGGTTTGTCTGAAGCAGATATGAGTTACAGCATCGAGCAGGCACTGGATTATCCTAACTTCACTATCACTTCATTCAATGGCACCACTAGCGATACTGGTTTTGTATGGCGTGTGTATGGCGGTTATCAGATAGGTTACAACTGGGCGCTGGAAATCGGCTGGAGCCAATATCCACGCTTGCCGGTCGATGCCAATGCTACTGGTGTTGATTCGATTACCGGCGATACATTTGCTGCTGGTACCAGTTCGGGTATTTTTAAACTCTGGACGTTTGATGCTTACGTCAAATACATTTATCCCCTGCCATGGATTTGCAATACCAATGTCTTCATCAAATTAGGCGGCGCCTGGGTGACTGCAAAAACGACGCCACAAATATCCGTCACTGAACCTGATTTTGTCGTATATGGCGAAGATGTCCTGACACCTGTCCGTGTGTTTCCTGCTGGCAGCATCGGTATTGCCTATGATATTCGCAATGATATTTCCGCAGATCTTTCCTATACGCATGTCCAGAAAGTCGGTCACGTGGATCAGCTTGGCAGTCTGGATAATGTCATGATCGGCATGGCACTGCATTTTGGATGAAAAAATTTTTGATTTTATAGACAAACATCGCTATCTTACCCGCTGGTTTTAAACCCTCACTGGGCGAGATAATCCATGCAGCAAACACCCGATGTTTTTGATTTTTCTCAATTATCCCGCGAAGCTGTCGCGCAGTTATTAAAACAATATCACCTGAGTCTCACTGTCGATGAAGCCTTAACCATACAAAATGACTTACTAAAACGCCCACCCACTTTCGCTGAATGTGTGCTCTGGTCGATACAGGGTTCTGAACATTGTTCGTATAAAAGTAGTCGCAAACATCTGAGCCAATTTGTCACCGATGCGCCACATGTGATTCTTGGCCCAAAGGAAGATGCGGGAATTGTGGCAGTCGCAACTGATCATCAAGGTCATCGTTATGGTGTTGTTGTCAGTCACGAATCGCATAATCATCCATCGCAAATCGTGCCATATGAAGGTGCAGCAACCGGTGTTGGTGGTAATGTACGTGATGTTTGCTGTATGGGCGCGGAAGTCATTGCGGTTGCTGATAGCTTGCGTTTTGGTGATATTAATCGTTCTGCAACACACTGGATTCATGATGGTGTAGTTGCAGGCATTGGTGGTTATGGCAATCCATTGGGAATAGCGAATCTTGCAGGTGATACTTATTATGATTCTGCGTACAACGAAAATTGTCTGGTCACTGTCGTAACATTGGGTGTAGTGCGCGAAGATCATGTCATTCATTCTTATGCGCCAGCGAATGCAAAAGATTATGTTTTTATTCTGGTTGGCAAGCCCACAGACAATAGCGGATTTGGTGGCGCAGCATTTGCATCATCAGCACTCGATGATCAGCACAAGGAAAAAAATAAAGGTGCTGTGCAGGAACCCAATGCTTTTTTACAACGACATATCCTGAAGGCGAATTATAATTTATTTAATTTATTGCGCGAAAAAAACCTTATCGACAAAGTGGGTTTTAAAGATTTGGGTGCAGGTGGTGTTGCATGTGCGAGTGTGGAATTAGCAGAAGCAGCAGGATATGGCGCGGAAATTGATCTCGAAAAAGTTCCAGTGAGCATGTCAGATTTATTACCAGCAGTGATTCTCTGTTCAGAAACACAGGAACGATTCATGTGGGTCGTGCCCACAGATTTAGTCGAAACCATCTTGCATCATTACAACGAAACTTTTGCATTACCCAAAGTGTCAGAAGGTGCGCGTGCGGCAGTGGTTGGAAAAATTCGTGATGATGGATTATATGTTGTGAATTATCACGGCAAGGAATTAGTGCGAGCGAATGCTGCAGATGTGACACAAGGAATTTTGTACGATCGTCCCTTTATTACAAAATTACAGGCAATCAGCGAACCAGCATTATCTGCACCGCAAAATTATAATGATGTGTTATTAAAATTATTGTCCCATGAAAATATTGCATCACGCGCACCGATTTATGAAACCTATGACAAGCAAGTGCAAGGCAGAACAGTGATTGAGTCTGGCTGGGCAGATGCCGGTGTGATGGCACCATTTAATGAAGAAAAATATCCAGAAGAAATTCGTGCGACAGGTATTGCCTTATCACTCGATCATAATCCGCGTTACAACAAGATTGATGCTTATTGGGGCGCAGTCAATGCTGTGCTTGAATCTGTTCGCAATATTACTGCAGTGGGTGCAACACCACTGTCATTATCCGATTGTTTATGTTTCGGTAATCCAGAAAAGCCTGAACAAATGGGTGAATTTGTCGATGCAGTGCGTGGTATTGCAGATGCGTGTCGTGCGGTCACCATTCACGCACATAGACAGGCAACGTTGCCAATCATTTCTGGCAACGTGTCACTTTACAATGAATCTGCACAAGGTTCGATTCCACCAGGACCAATGGTCAGCTGTCTGGGTTCATTACCAGATGTTGCGAAAGCAATCACATATGATCTCAAGCAAACGGATTCGCTGTTATTTATGATTGGTGAGCGCAAGGATGAATGTGGTGGTAGTGTGTATTATCAATTGCATAATGAATTAGGTGCCAATGTTCCAAAGCCAGATTTAGCGGTATTTTCCAGCGAAATTCATGCCTTGCACGATGCCATACAAAATGGATTAGTGCTGGCAGCGCATGATATTTCAGATGGGGGTGTGGCAGTTGCACTTGCTGAAATGAGTTTCAAAAATAAGATCGGCATGAAAGTGCAGATTGCTGGAGAATTGGCGACTGAGAAAAAATTATTTTCTGAAACAGGTGGCTTCATTCTGGAAGTCGCGCGCGATAAACGTAATGACATCAGTAATATTTTTATGAAAGCAAATGTTCCATTCATACATATTGGTGAAACAACGGAAGCTTTACGTCTACAAATGAATAATGTGATTGATCTATCCATTCATGAAGCAAAACAAGCCTGGGAAAATGGTTTAAGGGAGAAATTATTATAATGGCAAGCGTAAATTACAAAGATGCTGGTGTGGATATTGAAGCAGGCAATGAAGCTGTAAAACGCATTAAAAAAGCAGTGGAAAGTACCTTTTCCCCTCATGTGTTAACCGATATTGGCAGCTTTGGTGCGATGTATGATCTGAAATCACTGATGAATGATTATCAACATCCGGTGCTTGTGCAAAGCATAGATGGTGTTGGCACTAAAATGATGGTCGCCAAATTGATGCAAAAGTTTGACACGATCGGTATGGATCTCGTGAGTGCAACGACCAATGACATTATTGTATTGGGTGCAAAACCTTTAACCCTGCTGGATTACATTGCCAATGACAAATTAAAACCACAAGTCATCGAACAAATTATTCTGGGAATGGTTACGGCATGTCGTGAAAATAATATTTCCCTCGTTGGGGGTGAGACAGCGGAAATGCCCGGCACCTATCTGCCGGGCGAACATGATCTCGTTGGAATTATCACCGGTGTTGTTGAAAAAGATAAAGCGATATTGGGAAAAAATATTGTGCCAGGTGATGCCGTGCTTGCTTTCCCATCCAGTGGTTTGCACACCAATGGTTATTCTCTTGCACGCAAATTATTTTTTGATATCGGTAATTACAATGTGCATTCGCATTTACCTGAATTATCACAATCTGTTGGTGAAACTTTATTGACACCGCATCTCAATTACACGCGTCCTGTGCTGAAATTACTGAGTGAAAATATTCCGATTAAAGGCATGGCGCATATTACTGGTGGTGGTGTGCTCGAAAATATTCCGCGTGTTTTACCTGCAAATTGCAGCGTGGAAATTCATAAAGATGCCTGCCCTGTGCTTCCTGTTTTTGAGGTGTTAGGCAAGCTGGGTAATCTTGAAGATAATGAAATGTATCGCACATTTAATATGGGTATTGGTCTTGTCATGATTGTTGCGAAAGAATATGTCACACGTATGCGTGAAATCCTGCGCGAATATCCACAATTTCCACTTTATGATATTGGCCAGGTTGTGAATGGTCAGCAAACGGTGAGGCTCACGTAATGCAAATTGGCATCATACAATTTCCGGGTTCAAATTGTGAGCGTGAAACCATGCTGGCAGTCAAACGTGCTGGAATGCAACCTGTCGAATTTTTATGGAATGAATCACATGAAAAATTACGTGAGATGGCAGGTTACATTATAGTGGGTGGTTTTTCTTATGAAGATCGTTCGCGTGCAGGCATCATTGCAGCGCTTGATCCAGTGATGAAAGAAATCGCCGCGCAAAGTGAAACGGGTAAACCAATACTGGGTATTTGTAATGGCGCACAAGTCCTGGTGGAAACAGGATTGGTGCCTGGTCTTGAAAATAATAAAACTGCAATGGTATTAACAGAAAATAAACGCATTGCGCACGGTAAAATTCTGGGTACAGGTTATTACAATGCCTGGATTCATATGCGTTTATCCGATCAATATCAGCGTAATGCTTTCACGCGACATCTCAGACAAAAAAATATTTTGCATGTTCCAGTTGCACATGGTGAAGGCCGTTTTGTCATGAGCGATGCCTTATTTGCAGAAGTGCAACACCAGGGATTAAATGTATTTCAGTATTGTGATGCAGCAGGAAATATCATTGATAGTTTTCCCGTCAATCCCAATGGTTCCATGCATAATATTGCTGCGATTTCCAACAAGGCTGGCAATGTGATGGCGATGATGCCACATCCAGAACGCACGCCGAATGGTGATATGTTATTTCTTTCCATGCGTGATTATATTGCAGATGCGCGCATGCAAAAAACCGACCCACTTTATTATTATCCACGTCGCAGCAAATTACAGACTTATCAAAAACCAGCGCATCATCACGAATGTATTATCGAATTAATGATTACTGATAATCAGGCGCTCACCGTGCAGAATACTTTGCGTCAGCTCGGATTTCCTGTGACAGTGAAGCGTCAGGTACATTGGGAAATTCAGTGTGATAATGAAACCGTGTTACGTAATATTAAAAAAAGTGGTGTGTTATATAATCCGAGAAAAGAAAGTGACAACACAATTTCACAACAACCCGCACAAACTACATTTTCATTTTTGGTTCGTGCAAAAGAGGATTTATTAGGTCAGCAAAAATTGCAAACGCTTCGCGATCATTTTTCTGTTGAAGGTGTGCAAGACATACAACATGGTGTGATATGGCAGTTTACTGCTGAAAACACAAACATGGCTGACTTGATGGATCATGTCCTTCAAACCAACATTATAAGCAACCCATACGCCCATGAATGCTACCAATACAGTAAATGAATATACCGATCAAATACGAGCTATGCTCCCATTTTGTCTGACACAAACTTCGTTTGATTTTGGCAACAAGTATCAAGGCAAAGTGCGTGATGCTTATGATCTTGGCGACAGACTCATGTTAATTACCACTGACAGATTAACTGCATTTGACAGACAACTGGCTGTCATTCCTTATAAAGGACAAGTGCTGAATCTTGTTAGTGCGTGGTGGTTTGAACAAACTGCTGATATTGTTCCCAATCATTTGCTTGCTGTTCCTGATGCCAATGTGGTAATGGGAAAAAAATGCAAAGTATTTCCTATCGAATTTGTTGTTCGTGGTTATATTACTGGTACAACCAGCACCTCACTCTGGACGCAATATAACAAAGGTGTTCGTAATTATTGCGGCATTGATTTACCAGAAGGTTTGCGCAAGAACCAGAAACTGGAACACGCCTTGTTAACGCCAACGACAAAAGAAGTCGAACATGATCGTCCGATTACACCAGCAGAAATTGTCAGTGAAGGCTGGATGAGTCAGGAAGATTGGGATGAAGCAAGTGCACTGGCTATGAAATTATATGCACGTGGTGTGGAAATTGCAGCGCAACATGGTTTGATTTTAGTTGATACCAAATATGAATTTGGTCGTGATCTCGATGGCAATATTATTGTCGTCGATGAAATTCACACGCCAGATTCCAGTCGTTACTGGCTTGCTCATAATTATGCTGAACGTCTTGCGCAAGGTGAGGAACCAGAAAATATTGACAAGGAATTTTTGCGTATCTGGTTTGCAAAAAATTGTGATCCTTACAAGGATGCGAATTTACCACAAGCGCCGCAGGAATTAGTGGAAGCATTATCGGCACGTTATATTCAATTATATGAAATGATTACTGGCAAACGATTTACATTCATGCAACCACCATCAGCAGTTGATAAACGTATTCTCCGCAATGTCGCGGGATATTTAGGGAATATTTAATGTGTGGCATCGTTGGTATTTATAGTCATGAACCCGTTGCGGCTGAATTATATGACAGCCTCATTCATCTGCAGCATCGTGGACAGGATGCTGCAGGAATTTTAACGTGCAATGAACGTTTTTATCCTTTGCATGGTTTAGGTCTGGTGCGTGAAATATTTAATGCAGAAAATATCGCAACACTCAAAGGTAATATTGGCATTGCACATACGCGTTATCCCACTGCAGGTGGTTATAGTGAATCGGATATTCAACCATTATGGATAGGTAATCCACGCGGTATTGCCATTGCGCATAATGGTAATCTGGTCAACTATGCAGAGCTTGCCAAAGAAATACGTGCGCAACATCGGCATCTGAATTCTTCCCTTGATTCTGAAGTTTTATTATTGATGCTGGCTGACAAGCTTGCACATTATTCACAAAATAATGATCAATTTTTCCAGCATTTATGTGATGCAATTCAATCTGTTTATCAACGCGTGCAAGGGTCATATTCCATTGTCAGTGTGATGATTGGTGAGGGTCTGGTTGCGTTTCGCGATCCGCACGGCATACGTCCACTGGTTTGGGGTGAACGCAAAAATGAGAATGGCACAACCGATTATATTTTTGCATCGGAAACTACGCCGTTTTATGCGTTGGGATTTGAACCGAAAGGAGATTTGCAACCAGGTGAAGTAGCGTTTGTTGATAAGTCAGGAAAATTATTTCGACAGGTTATTGAAGCGCGTGAATTTCGTCCTTGTGTATTTGAATATGTTTATTTCGCGCGACCCGATTCGACACTGGACAGTGTCAGTGTGTATCGTTCCCGTTTGCGCATGGGACAAAATCTCGCGCACGCGTGGAAAGAAACTTATCCTGATTGCGTGCCTGATGTTGTCATTCCCGCACCTTTTACGGCAAATACCGCTGCATTATCTTTTGCGCATGAATTAGGTGTGCGTTATTCAGAAGGTTTATATAAAAATCCTTTCATTGGCCGTACATTTATCATGCCCAATCAGACCGCGCGTTCACGTAATGTTCGTTATAAATTAACACCACAGCGAACAGAAATTGAAAATAAGATCGTGTTGATTGTGGATGATAGTATCGTGCGAGGTACGACATCACGTGAAATTGTGCGCATGGTGCGTGAATTTGGTGCGAAGGAAATTTATTTTGTTTCTTCTTGTCCACCGATCAAACATCCCTGTTTTTACGGGATTGATATTCCATCGCGTAATGAATTAATTGCTGCAAATTATTCGCTGGAGCAAATTCGTGATTATCTTGGCGTGAATAAATTATTGTATCAGCAGCAGGAAGATCTGGTTGAAGCAGTCACGCGTCGCGGCGATCATCATATCAAGCGTCCTTGTATGGCGTGCATGGATGGTAATTATATTTGCGGTAATATTACCGCTGCGAAAATTCAGGAACTTGAGCAGCAGAGAGAAAGTGACAAGAGTTGAGAGCTGTCATCCTGAGCACAGCTCTTGCTTTTGTGCGAAGGATCTCATGAAGAATGCGCGTAATTCATTGGGAGATCCTTCGCGCAAAAAGCAAGAGCTGCGCTCAGGATGACAGCTCTCCAAACTTTAAATAATTAGGAACGCACATGAATATTTTAATCATCGGATCTGGCGCGCGTGAGCATGCGATTGCAGGAGCGTTACATCGTTCTCCGCAACAACCCAAAATTTTTTGTTGTGGTACTTCACAGAATCCTGGCATCAGTCAGATGACAGCGGAGTATTGGACAGGAGACATCACCAATATTCAGACCATCACCAACATCGCACGTGATTGGCAAATCAGTCTTGCCATCATTGGCCCGGAAGCGCCGCTGGAAAAAGGTCTTGCTGATGCGTTATGGAATATCGCCATTCCAACCATTGGTCCCAGAAAAAAACTGGCGCAAGTTGAAACCAGCAAAGGTTTCGCGCGTGATCTTATGTCGAGATACAACATTCCTGGTTTGCCAAAGTATCAGACATTCACCAGCATGAAAGGTGTGGAAACCATGCTGCATCAATTAGGCGAAGGCAATTACGTAGTGAAGGCGAATGGATTGATGGGTGGTAAAGGTGTGAAAGTTGCGGGCGATCATTTGCATTCCATTACAGATGCCATGGATTATTGCAAACAAATTCTTGCAGAAAATCAGTCGCTGGTGATTGAAGAAAAATTAATTGGCCAGGAATTTTCTTTCATGTGTTTTTGTGATGGTCAAAATATTCTTCCCATGCCAATTGTGCAGGATCACAAACGTGCTTTCGTCAATGATAAAGGCCCAAATACGGGTGGAATGGGCAGTTATTCTGATGCGAATCATAGTTTGCCATTTCTGACCGAAGAGGATGTGCAACAAGCTTTGGAAATTAATGAAAAAGTATTTCGTGCATTGATGCAGGAAGTAAATGATAAATACATTGGTATTTTATATGGAAGTTTTATTGCAACGCGCACGGGCGTGCACGTTATAGAATTTAATGCACGTTTTGGTGATCCAGAAGCATTGAATGTGTTGACCTTGCTTGAATCTGATCTCGTTGCAATTTTTCAGGCGATGGTGACAGGTAGTTTATCTACAGATCATGTCAAGTTTGCCAAACAGGCGACAGTTTGCAAATATGCTGTACCGCAAGGTTATCCTGATGCACCGGTGAAAGATGTTTGCATTGATATCAGTGCGGTAAAAAACAAGGCGCAGTTATATCTTGCTTCCGTGCATGCAGTGGATGGAAAAATTTATGCGACTGGTTCGCGCACAGCAGCGTATGTTGGTGTAGCAGATTCCATTTCTGCAGCAGAAGAAATATCAGAAAAAGAAGTGTGCGGCATTGGTGGTCCATTATTTCATCGTGATGATATTGGTACGGAGAAATTAATTCAGCATCGTATTGATGATATGCGCAGGTTGCGTGAGTAATGATACGTTTAGGTATACTCGGATCAACCAACGGCACGAATCTTGCAGCTATCATTGATGCCATTCGTTGCAATACATTATCTGCCTCGATTGAAATTGTCATTAGTAATAAATCTTCAGCATTTATTTTGCAACGTGCGCGTGCGCAGGGTATTTCTGCGGAATTCGTGAGTGCAGAAGGATTGACACGTGCAGCATATGACAAGCGCGTTGCTGATGTGTTGATGCAGCATCATGTTGATCTTGTTGTGTTGATTGGTTATATGCGAATTTTATCTGCTGAATTTATTGCGCATTGGAAGAATAAAATCATCAATGTGCATCCATCCTTGTTACCATTGCATGCAGGAAAAATGGATCTTGATGTGCATCGTGCAGTACTTGTTGCGGGCGAAAAGGAAACTGGATGTACCGTGCATTATGTGACGGAAGACGTCGATGCAGGCCCGATTATTCTGCAAAAAAAATGTCGTGTGCTGGAAGGTGATGATGCAGAGACATTGAAGCAACGCGTGCAAAAGCTTGAAGGGGTTGCGCTGGCGGAGGCGATTCGGGGATGTGTGTAATTTTGCTGTCATGCTGAGTTAGTTGCGGAGAGCTGTCATCCTGAGCACAGCTTTTGCTTTTGTGCGAAGGATCTCATGGTGAGTCAGCTTTCTTTTCATGAGATCCTTCGCACAAAAGCAAAAGCTGTGCTCAGGATGACAGCTTTACCCACATATTATCAAACAATTACAACAATATTAGACTTTATTTTGCACATCCTATATAATACTGCGCAAATTATCATACAAATCAAATACCAATATTTATTTGTCAAAACGAGAACGAGGTTGTCATGAAATCAGATAGAGTGGTAATAGGAAATAAGATTATTGAGCGAGCTGCTGATAATAAAAATGCAAATTTAAGTTCCTGCACGCTGGAATATATCGATTTTAGCCCGAAAATGATAACGACAAAATATTCGAATTTTCATGGTTCAGGTATTGCATCAAGGCTGACGATTACCAGGTTTGAAAATATCAATTTTAGCCATTCCACACTGAGCAATATCAACTTTGATCAGGCTAAATTTCTTAATGTTAATTTCGATTATTGCAAAATTATCGATTGCAGTTTTGAAAAATCCAAATTATTACATGTTAGTTTTAATTTTGCTATTACAGAAAAATTATCTTTTGCAAATTCCAGTATTGAAAATTCAAATATGATCGAGGCAGATTTGCCTTTTGCCAACTTTTATTCTGTTGAGGTGAAATCTCTCAATATGCATGGATCAAACATCAAATCCGTTAATTTTGATGCTTGCTATGGCCATAAATTAAATTTAAGTGCTACTAATATTTCTTCTGCTTGTAATTTTCCTGTCAGGGTAAAAAATATTACGATAGTGAATGCGGATATTTCTGATCTTAATATTATTTGGGATAATATCATTAATCTTAATATGTTATTTTGTAACGCCGTGCGTGCTGATTTTACGAATACCCGTTTTTATGATGCATCGTTTATAGGTAATGATTTTACGGATGTAAATATGATAGGGGTTAAGTATTTGATAACTCCCGACAACAGCTATGAGAATACAACATATCAAGTAGTCATAAATAGGGAAGCTTTATTACAGATAAAGAAAAATAAAGGTTATGCAGATAGTATCAATATCGATGTAAATCGGTATTTTAACTATCATATTGATACGATAAATTACAGGATCAATGATTCAATTAACAATATGCATCCTCTGATGGCTGATTTGGCAGATAATTTAATTTCTTCTCTAGTGAATACGAAAACAAATACCTACGTCAATCATCAATTAAATAAATTCACATTATTTTCCCTCAATAGAAATCCCAGGGATATCATCATCAATAAATCCATTTTGTTGCTGAAAGGATTAAGTTTTAAAGATATTGATTCCAACGTTTATTGTCAGCTTCCCAAAGATGTTATTAATTTAATTGCCATCATGATGGTTTATTCATCGCCTTATCATGAATATCAGTTTATTGAATTTGGCTTGCATATTTCCCGCCAATTATCTTTTATCGACAAAATTATCCATGCCAAACATTTCTGGCAAGGACAGGGATATTCCTTTAGTGGTATACCAGCAGGTATTAAAACTGATATTCCAGTGATTTTACAATCCAGACAAACTCCGCTGGAAAAATGGCTGGCAATAGCTGAAATCGCCTCTCGTGCCGCGAAAGATCGCAAACCACTCACACAGGAATTTTATGATGCAATTCTTTCCGAAACTGCCAATGAGTTTTACGTGAAGCATAAAGATAAAATTGATATCAGCAAGCAATCGCAGAATATAAAAAGTAGCGCTGATGATATCAATAAGTTTACATTGAGCCGAATATAATTTTTATGCGGCAATATGAGAGATTTTAATTTTCCTGATACCTGATTTAAGAGTTTTCCGTTTTTTTTCTGCTTGCCAGAGATCATACATGCCTTGCATGTTGATCCACATTTCGCTACTTGTGTTTAAAGCAAGCGACAATCTCACGGCCATTTCAGGACTGATACCTGATTTTTTATTAATTATTTTTGATAATGTTATACGTCCGATACCTAATGCTTTAGCAGCTTCAGTAATCGATAATCCCGCGCTATCAATCAACATTCGTTTTACCACCAAGCCTGGATGTGGCGGATTGTGCATGGTCATAAACTTCCCCTCATCATTAATGGTAATCAATATAATCGACTAGAATAGCATCTGTTTCTTCAAATTGAAAAATAATACGCCAATTGCTGCTTACCTTGATTGAGTAATATCCATCTAACTCTCCACGTAAGGGATGAAAATTATTTCCTGGGGTGTTCATATCTTCCGGTTTGATCGCGCTAGCTAATTGCAACAGAATTAATTTCAGAATCTCTGCATGCTTAGGCTGTATACCAGCCTTGTTTCCAGTTTCATAAAAATTTTTAAGCCCTTTATGGCGCCATGTTTTAATCATAGTGTATACCGTATATATACAACAATCAAATGAAGGGAGTTGACCTGGATATAGAATTTAAAAATATTTTGTGGAAAATGTTCAAATAAATATTTTGGATGTGTATGATAATAATCAAGTCAAATATTATCAAGTGCTTATTAAAAAAGATTTTTCTCATGACAAAATTATCTATTATTTTGCCTGATAGCCTGGCAAGGGCTAGCCGGCAAGTTTCCAGAAAACTTGGCATATCCCGGACTCAGTTTATTCGGCAGGCAATCGCGCATGAATTGGCAAACTATCAGTCGCGATTAGAGGAAGAAGCTATAGTGCGTTGTGTTTCCGCCATGAAAAAAAGCAACGCGTATTTGAAAGAAGTAGAAGAATTGGATTAACCTCATTTCTTCCGATAATCAGGAACATAAGGTATTTCTTGTTTGGCAATTTTTATTACTTTTACTTCCTGTTCCTTCAAAAGTATCTGTTTCGCCTTGTAATTTTTTTCCTGTCGCATTGCTTCGATGCGATAACAGGCTGTAGAAAATAAATGATATTTCTTCAGAATGCTTTTTGCGCCCTGATTATGGGTTTTTTCATTGGAATAACGGACAAATGTATCAACTTTATCGTTAATTGCTTCCGCCTTTGCAGTGAGTGACATGAATTTATCGTTTGTTGTATTTTTCAGGAAGGTAAATAACGCGAGAGATTTTGTCGAGTGATTATTTTTTTCGGATTCATTAATGGCACATTCAGCGCTATGCAAAGTGAGTTTGGCATGAACTGTGTTCAATTTAGCCATTAACACATTCAGGATTTCAAATAAAAGAAAATCATTTTTAGTATATAGAGTGCGAGTTTTTTGGCCATTCTTCTTTTCTGTGTCATTAAAAATATTTTTTCCATATTCATAAATTTTGAAAAAAACATCTGGCACGGCAAATAAAGAATAAATCTTGCTATTGCAGTCTGATATAAGAATCAGGGAAAAGAGCAGCATATCCATCATTTTATTTCTTTGATAATTTGCCAGCATTTCTCCACAGACCTCATGACCTGCATCATAAGCAAGGTATAGAGGTAAATGATTATCTTTATCGAGAGCATTTATATTGCAACCAGCTTCCAGAAGTATTTTTGTAATTTCTAGCAAGCCTCTGCCTGCAGCAACATGCAACAATCCTTTTTTGCTCAGGCAAAACTGGTTATCTAAATCTGCTCCTGCATTTAAAAAACGTTTTACCATTTCTGGCGCAGGGGTGAGATGGTTATCAATATAATCTAATAAAGCGTAACCTAAATGAGCTATTAGCTTATCAGGTGTAGATTCTATGCTGAATGATTTTTCAAGATTACTCAGTAAGAATTCCAAAATATTCCATTTTCTTTCCCATGCAGCTTTATAGATTGGCAATAGGTCTTTTGTGTTTGGAATCTGGTGTAATTCAATATTAATTAATTTTTTTACCCTCTCAAGATTGTCTTTTTCAATGGCATCTGAAATCAGTTGGCTTTTGGCTGTATTTTGGATGGCGCGATTTTCCACGGTAAATTCCTCGTTATATTTTATTTGCGCAAATTTTATCATTATTTGCTTAACAAAATATTAACTTTCCTTACCAGCGCAATAAATCCCAGAAATAATCAGCGTGATAGCAGCAAGCATTGTAAAAGTAATCGCTTCATTCATATAGAGAGAAGACACAACCAGACTCACCACTGGCACCATTAAAAACCCCAGCGAAACGATAATAGTCGGCAATTCACGGTTGATAACAAGTCCAGTCCAGTAGGAAACACCTGTCACCAGGATGCCGGTGTAAGCAAGTGATAAAACCAGTGGAATATTCCAGTCCAGCGGTGTCACAAATGGTTCATTGATCCAGGCATAAATAACAATCGGTACGGTGCCAATCAGCAATTGCCAGGGAATTAATTCCAGCGGTGATTTTGACCAGTGCATATATCGCGCGCACAACATGGAAATTGCCCAGCATAATGAAGCTAACAACAACATGCCCGCACCAAATAAAACACCTTTGTCAGCCCAATTCACTTCCCAGGGATTCATTAATAAAATCAATCCGCCAATTCCCATGAGAAAACCCATCCAGCGTAATTTGCCGGCTTTTTCATTAAAAAAGAATGTCGCAGCCGGCATGATCCAGAGTGGTGTGGTGTAGGCAAGCAAGGATGAGCGACCGGCGGGAAGATAGGCCAGACCAATATTGGCTAGCAAAATATAAACGCTGATTTGTAATAAACCGATAATAAAAATAAGTGGCAAATCATGGCGTTTGGGCAAAGTGAATTTTCCCATCGCCATTACAATGGCCATCATGGTGCCTGTGCCAACAATCAGGCGGATCGCGGTGTACCAGGCAGGTGACATGTAAGCGAGACCAATTTTGTTCACGGGCCATGCCGTTCCCCAGCAAAGAATGATGAAAACGAATAATCCGAAGATACGTAAGTTCATATTTTTCATGCGGATAAGACCTTGCAGGTTAATAATTGTAAATTGCGAATGATCGCTATAATATGCCAACCAGCATCGTTTTCATATCTCTATAGCGAGCATTAAACATGAATACTCCTGTAAAACGCGCGTTACTCTCTGTTTCTGATAAATCTGGTCTTGTTGAATTTGCGCAGCAACTGGTGCGATTAAAGGTTGATCTCATCTCAACTGGTGGCACGAGTAGTGTTTTGCAGGAAGCAGGCATCCCACATCGTCAAGTGGATGAAGTCACCGGCTTGCCTGAAATGCTGGATGGTCGTGTCAAAACCTTACATCCAAAAATTCATGGCGGCATTCTCGGTAGACGTGATGAACACGCAGCAGAAGTCGTGCAGCATCAGATTGAATGGATTGATATGGTGGTTGTGAATTTTTATCCGTTCGTGCAAGCCGTCAATCGTTATCCAGATATGTCATGGGAAGATGCCATTGAATATATCGATATCGGTGGCCCAACCATGGTGCGAGCTGCTGCCAAAAATTTTGCATGGGTGGGAGTGGTCACCGATCCCAATGATTACGCAACAATCATTAGTGAAATGGAACAATCACAAGGATTATCATTTGATACACGCAAACAATTGGCGCAAAAAGCATTCGCATTAACTTCTTATTATGATTCCATGATTCATGATTATTTTTTACAGCGCGATGCCAGTAATGCAAATGTCGAGCAACTCACACTCGAATTACAAAAAGTGAGTGAATTACGTTACGGCGAAAATCCGCATCAAAAAGCGTGCGCATATAAATTTAAAGATTCCAGACAAGGTGTATTAAATGCCTTGCAGCATCAGGGAAAACCATTGTCATACAATAATATTCTCGATGCAGAAGCTGCATTATCCTGTGTGAATGAATTTCAGGATGCGGCTTGTGTGATAGTCAAACATGCGAATCCCTGTGGTGCAGCAACCGCTACCAGTATCGATGAAGCATGGCACCGTGCTTATGATGCCGATCCACTTTCTGCATTTGGCGGCATTGTTGCACTCAATCAGACATGCACGAAAAAAATTGCAGAAGCAATCACCAGTATTTTTATGGAAGTGGTAATCGCACCGAATTTTACCGCAGATGCACTGGCTGTTTTTGCCAGCAAACCCAATTTGCGTATTCTGGAAATTCCCATGCATGCTACAGATAAATGGGAATATAAATTTATTCAGGGTGGTTTGTTGTATCAGGAAAAAGATGCGCATATTATCCACGCGCAGGATTTACAAATTGTCACAACAACACAACCTAATGCTGAAGATTTACGTGCCATGTTATTTGCCTGGCGCGTGTTAAAACATATCAAATCCAATGGTATTTTAATTGCAAAAAATAATGCAACGATTGGTATTGGCGCAGGACAGGTATCGCGTATTGATGCTGTTGATCTTGCTGTGCGTAAAGCAGGTGAAAATATTACGGATTCGATTCTCGCATCAGATGCATTTTTTCCATTTCGCGATAGCATCGATCGCATTGCCAATTCAGGTGTACGTGCGATTATTCAGCCTGGCGGATCAGTGCGTGACGAAGAAGTGATTGCAGCATGTAATGAGCATGGTATTGCAATGGTATTTACTGGCAAACGTTGTTTCAGGCATTAATCATGAGAACATTTGTGATCCGCTCACGCAGCGCGAACTGGGAAAAATTAAAGGAAAGTATCGGCGCAAAAGGACATTTTGAAATTGTTGCGCATTGCATCATGAATGCTTTTTTTATTTCAAATGGATTTCGTGATGCAGTGGAAGTGTATATTGTGCTGGATAGTGCGAGTGATTTTCCGCGCACCTTGCAATTGTCACATGAGATTTCGCTGGATGGTTTTCATGAAACAGCGATCATTGATTTTATTGTGCAGGCATTGCGATCTGGTGCGGATATTCAAAAAAATGAATCATGTGTATTGCAAGCTGGCGTGAAATTGCATGGTTTTGGTTTTGAAAAATGTATCGCACAATTGATGGAAACACGCCCAGTTTATCTGCTGGATAAAAAAGGTGGAGATATTCGTGCGACTGATCTTCCGGAAAATCCTGTGTTTATATTAAGCGATCATCTTGCATTGCCAAAAAATAATGTGAAAAGTTTGATGCGTAAAGGAATGCAAACAATCAGTCTGGGTAAAAAAATGTTGTTTGCATCGCAGTGTGTGGTGTTGATTCATGATGAGCTGGATAGGAAAGGTTGCTGAAACTCTGTTATTATCAGCATCCTCTATTTTTTTAATTCAAATTACTCGGGGGTATATATGTCTAAAATCCTGGTATCCATCCTGATGGGTTCAAAATCTGATTGGGCAATTATGGAAGAAGCGAGTCTTGTTCTGGATAAATTCAATATTCCTCATGAAGCACGTGCTTTATCTGCACATCGCACGCCAGAAGCCTTGTTTGAATATTTAAAATCCGCAGAAACGCGCGGCGTGGAAGTATTTATCGCAGCAGCAGGCGGTGCGGCGCATTTGCCTGGCGTGGTTGCTGCAAAAACCGTCATTCCAGTATTAGGTGTGCCAATGCCATCTTCCACATTTGTTAATGGTATCGATGCATTATTATCCATCGTGCAAATGCCGGCTGGCATTCCAGTTGGTACATTGGCAGTCGGTAAAGCAGGCGCCATTAATTCTGCGATATTGGCAGCAAATATTCTCGGCAATAAATATCCTGAATATCGTGATGCCGTACGCAAGCATCGTGAAAAACAGGCGCAAGCCGTACTGGAAAACGCTGAACTGAAAGGATAATTAAAATGTTTCCTACTAAACCATTAAGTGAATTTGATCCAGCAATTTGGCAAGTACTGGAAAATGAAAAACAGCGTCAGGAAGATCATATTGAATTAATCGCATCAGAAAATTATGTCAGTCCCAATGTATTGATGGCACAAGGTTCAGTGCTCACCAATAAATATGCTGAAGGTTATCCTGGCAAGCGTTATTACGGTGGTTGTGAATTTATTGATATTGCTGAAAATCTCGCCATTGAACGTGCAAAAAAATTATTTGGTGCAGCTTATGTGAATGTGCAACCGCATTCTGGCTCGCAAGCTAATGCTGCTGCTTATGCTGCGATGTTAACTCCTGGCGATGTCGTATTAGGCATGAGTCTTGCGCATGGCGGACATTTGACACATGGTTCACCGGTGAATTTTTCTGGCAAACTTTATAAATTTTTTTCCTACGGATTACATCCTGACACGGGTGAAATTGATTACGATGAAGCAGCGCGGCTTGCAAAAGAACATAAACCAAAATTAATTGTCACCGGTTTTTCTGCGTATTCACGCGTTGTTGACTGGCAGCGTTTTCGTGAGATTGCAGATAGTGTTGGTGCATATCTCATGTCTGATATTGCACATGTTGCAGGATTGGTGGCTGTTGGTTTATATCCATCACCGATTGATATTGCAGATGTCACCACAACGACAACGCATAAAACATTACGCGGCCCACGTGGTGGCATGATCATGGCGAAAGCGAATCCTGAACTGGAAAAGAAATTAAATTCAGCGGTATTTCCTGGTGGACAAGGTGGTCCGCTGGAGCATGTGATTGCAGCAAAAGCGGTGTCGTTTCTTGAAGCTTTGCAACCATCATTTAAAAATTATCAGGAACAAGTGTTAGCCAATGCACGTATGTTGGCTAAAACGATGATGAAGCGTAAATATAAAATTGTGAGTGGTGGAACGGATGATCATTTGATGTTGATTGATCTGATTGATAAAGGCATTACAGGAAAAGATGCAGAAGCAGCATTGGGTGATGCGTATATCACGACGAATAAAAATGCTGTGCCGAATGATCCACAATCACCGTTTGTGACAAGTGGAATTCGCATTGGTTCTCCAGCTGTGACAACACGTGGATTCAAGGAAAAAGAATGCGAGCAAGTGGCAAACTGGATCGCGGATATTCTGGATGATATAAAAAATACTGGGAAGATTATGCAGATTCGTGAGTCAGTGCTGGAATTATGCAGGCAATTTCCTGTGTATGCGAAGAATGATGTGCTGGTGTGAGTCGTGACTGGGTGTGTGGTTAAACCACGCACCCAGTCCACACCTGAACCTTCCACCTCTTGTTTTACCTGCCTATTTTCGTTACATTACCCCTCTAAATAACACAAAACTAACGTAGAAAATAATAAATCATCATTTAAACAACTACTAACGAGGAAAGTATCATGGAATCATCAAAGCACATCGAACCACCACGACAATCCGTTTTTATCGTGGGATCTAATTATTCCGGTAAAAGTGTTCTTGCACTATTAATAAAAGGAATATGTGGCAATCACTTGATTGAATTTAATCCATCAATCAATACGATTGAATTTCCTCAAGCTATACTTGATATTCATGATATGGGTTGGCATCACGATTATCATGCTGATAGCGTTCTCTTGCTGGTTGATCGCGAAACAGAAGATTCACTTAATTATGCAGAAGGATTTGTAAATCGATTACCTGCTGATAGCGCAACGAAAATCATGATAGTGCTTAGCAAATCAGATTCGCCGCAAAATTTCAGAGTAACTGAAGAAGATATTTTTGAAAGAGTAATTAATCCGATCATGGAAAAACGTATTCCATATCTCGGTTGTGCTCATACTGGTTTGGAGATGGATGATAATATTCTGCAATTAGCGAAAGATTTATTACCTTTACCGCAAATGCAATATAGCAATCCAGTTTCAGAAAAAAAACCAGAACAGATTGATCAATCAACAATTATCAAATCCGAAAAAAAACCAGAACAGATCGATCATTCATCCATACAAAATAAACAAAATAAAATAGTTATCACTACCAACAACACAAATGCTTTTTTTGTAAAGCCAGCAGAGAAATCAGTTGATCAGGAAGCTGATGCCAAATTATGTTTGATGAACTTAAAGGCTTATATTGAGCATCCAGACGCGAAATTTGATCTCGGCTGGGGTGGGGGAGAACCTATTACTACTGCTGATCGGAGCAAGAAAAAAGTATCTGCTACCGCAGCTAAAATGTGGCAGCGTATTATATTCACAGAAGATTTTCAGAAGCGTGATAGAAATCAGACATTTAAAAAATGCCTTGATTATTGCAAGCAGATAGCTAAAGCCAAATTAGACGAAGTTGGTCAACCTTCCACAATGGCATTTTATAAATCTGTTACAGAACTTTCTCCAAAAAATTTATTTATCAACTTTGATTCAGCGAAAGTGTTGGTTGAGCCACCAGGAGAGTTTTGTTGCAAAATAACTTATGAGCTAATGAAAGAACCAGTTGTACTTGAAGGTGGAGGGCATACCAACTGCTATGAGAAAAACTCCATTCAAGATCTGTTTAATGCCAAACAAATAAGCGGCATATATCTTGATCCATTTAACTTTTTTGAAATCAGAAAAAATGATATTAAAGTCAACGGGGAATTACAGAAAAAAATTCAGGCATGGGTGATGCAAAAAAATGGTCCTTACCAACTTGATCCATTAAACGTTATTCAGTCCGCACCCAAAAATACTATCAGCAATAAAAAATAAACTGCTGATTCAGATGTGCTTCAACGATGATGAGTGTGAATCTGATTTCGCATCCAGGAAGGGAAGCATGCTCTCATCTGAATTTGCCAAACCGTATTGCAGATAAATCTCCTCAGGCTGAATACCAAGCGAGCCATTTAAAATGATATTAAGCATGGTTTCAGTCTTTGGCGTGCGGTTTTCAATACGCCGTTCTATCAGCAATGCATAAATGGTTTTGTTTGGCACTATTTCATCTTCTCCTGGAATAAGATGGCAGTCTTTCATGGATTGAATAATATCTGTTGCAGATTTTTCCATGGAATCCATGCGCATTTTATTTGCGAGAAAATCATTTGCACGCAGCTTGAATTTCAAATCATCCGGTACCTGAGGAGGTGTCAATTTTATATTGGCTAGCTTGCAGACTTCATGAATGAAACCAGGTTTTGAATATTTAACTTCTTCTTTTTTCAATCGATAAAAATTTTCTGTCAGCATGCTTGCGCTGTGTCTTCTCTGATGAGCAATAAGCAAACTTTTAAAATTAGTTGCCTGATTATTAAAAAAAATCTGATTATTATTGCGTTCGAGAATGCATTCACAAATCAGTTGTAAATTCGCATCGCGCTTTATCGTTGTGTGAAAATTAAATAGGGAATCTTTTTTTAGCCCCAGATAGACTTGACACAACTCGGTGATCTTCTTCCATTTTTCTGCAATCGTGCTGAAGATATTTTGCAGATATTCTGTTATATGCTCGATGAAAGTATTGCGCTTGTTTTCATTCTTTAAATATTTGACTGCATGCGTGAATATTTGCAGCATGTCCTTTTGAATAGCATCAAGTGGATTGTTATAACTTTCCATGACTTCTTCCTTTTAATGCTATCTCAAGCGCAGGCAGAAGCCAGGGAGTGAAATGATCAGGATGCAATTGCAATTCCTGCTGCAAATCGGTGACGCTAATCCAGCGATAATCCTCAACTTCTTCCGGATTCGGTTTAACCTCAGCGTCTACAGCGATTTCTCCGATTAAAACATGATCAAGCTCATGTTCTGATAAACCATTCGCAAAATGCGCGTTGTAACAAAATTTACCGACTTTTTTTAGCGCAATATTCAAACCTAATTCTTCCCGTAAACGACGTTCACCAGCGTTCACAATGTCTTCATCAGGGCGCGGATGAGAACAACAAGTATTTGTCCATAAACCAGGCGAGTGATATTTGTGCAAGGCGCGTTGCTGCAACAAAAGTTCCAACTGTTCTATTTGCTGCCGGAAAATGAAGACAGAAAATGCCCGATGCAGCAAATTTTTCTGATGAGCCTCAAGTTTTTCTGCAATTCCTGTTTGTTTGTCTTCGTCATCAACCAGCACGACGTATTCAGTTGCTGTCATCACGCTTTTTCCAGTAGAATGGTGGCCTTTTTATAGCCTGATGATTCACTGATTTCAAGTAAAAATTATGCACTGGCGAAACATCAAAAATAGCGAAACAGAACAAATTGCAGCGATTCCCATGCGTATCGTCGGCCCTGTGCGCATTATCAGCAAGGAAATTGACGCAGAAGTTCCATTACCACTCGCTACCTATGAATCCCCCTTGTGGCCCTCAACGCATCGTGGCGCGCGTACCTGCACGCTTGCAGGTGGTATTCGCGCAACATTAATTGATGAGCGCATGAGTCGCTCAGTTTTACTGGAAGCAGATTCAGCTGCGGAAGTGTATCTTGCCTTGCAAGGTATTCTCACGCAGAAGGCTGAATTGCAGGAAGTGATATCAGCCAATAGTCGTTTCGCGAAATTGATTGATATGAATGCGCAAATCGTCGGTTCATTATTATATTTGCGTTTTGAATTACTGACAGGTGATGCAGCCGGTCATAACATGGTGACACTTGCTGCTGATAATATGCTGGATTTTATTTTAAAACATTATCCGCAATTACGTTACGTCAGTATTTCAGGTAATTATTGTTGTGATAAAAAAGCCTCAGCAGTAAATGGCATTCTGGGTCGCGGTAAAAATGTTGTTGCAGAAGTCACTATTTCACGCCATTTATGTCAACGCATGTTGCACACTACACCAGAAAAAATTGCGGATTTGAATATCAAAAAAAATCTGCTGGGTAATATTATTGCTGGTAGCTTGCGCACGGCGAATGCACATTTTGCCAATATGTTGCTGGGTTTTTATCTGGCAACCGGACAGGATGCTGCAAATATTATTGAAGGATCACAAGGTATTGTGCATGCAGAAGTGCGTGGTGATGAATTATATTTTTCTGTTTCCTTGCCCAATATCATTATCGGTTCTATTGGCAATGGAAAATCACTGGATTTCGTGCGTGCTAATTTGCAATTACTCGGCTGTCTTGATAATGACGTGCCTGGATTCTCAGCGAGAAAACTTGCCATCATTGCTGCAGCAAGCGTGTTATGTGGTGAATTATCATTATTGGCTGCGCAAACCAACAAAGGTGAATTGATGCAAAGCCATCTTAAACTCGAACGTAAAAGGGATAAAAATGCAACCTGATCGCATTAAAGTCGGTATCGACACGCTCGCGATTTATACCCCACGTTATGCGCTGGAACATGCAACACTCGCTCATGCACGCGGAATTGAAGCAGAAAAATTTCATGCAGGACTCGGACAATATCTCATGTCATGCCCACCGCCTGGTGAAGATATTGTGACGATGGCAGCGAATGCTGCAAAACAAGTATTGCAGGGAATGGATGTCAGCCAGATTGAAATGTTATTACTCGCAACGGAATCTGGTATTGATCAATCAAAAGCTGCAGGTATTTACGTGCATGGTTTATTGCAATTACCCGAACATTGTCGCGTGGTGGAATTAAAACAGGCTTGTTATAGCGGTACCGCTGCCATGCAAATGTCATTATCTTTTTTACGTGATTACCCGGATAAAAAAGTTCTGGTGATTGCAACCGATGTTGCACGCTATGGATTAAACACGACTGCTGAATCGTCACAAGGTGCGGGTGCGATTGCCATGGTGTTATCTGCTAATCCACGTGTGCTTGCAATCGAACCGCAATTTGGTGTGATCACAGAAAATGTCATGGATTTCTGGCGACCGAATTACGCGCATAACGCTTTTGTCGACGGCAAATATTCCAGCAAGTTATATCTCACCATGCTGGAAAAATCTTTTCTGCATTATCAGGAACGTAGTCAACGACATTTTGCTGATCATGATTATTTTTGTTATCACACACCGGTTCCGCGTTTAGTGGAAAAAGCGCATCAGTATCTTGCGAAAATAAATCAGCAGGAAGCGAATATGCATCTGGTCGCAGATTCGATTGAATATACGCGCAAGATGGGAAATAGTTATTCTGCATCGCTTTATGTTGCACTTGCTTCCTTGCTGGATCATGCAAACGAAGATCTTACGCATAAACGCATTGGTTTTTATAGTTATGGATCAGGTTGTGTTGCTGAATATTTTAGTGGTGTTGTGCAGGTGAATTATAAACAGGCATTGCATACTGCTTATCATCAGGAATTATTTTCATCGCGCAAGCTGCTTTCTTATGATGAATACGCAGCATTTTTCGAATTTCAATATGCAGAAGATGGCAGTCAGCAGGAAATTCCCGCTTATCAAACAGGCGCATTTCGTTTGACGAAAATGCAGGAACATAAGCGTATTTATGAATGTGTGCAGGAAGTCGTTGCGCCTGCAATATTAATAGATAAAAAAAAAGATTTGCGTGATGTCAGCATCATCCGCATTAATGCACCTGGAAAATTAATTTTATCGGGTGAACATGCGGTCGTGCATGGCCAACCGGCACTGGCAATGGCAATTAATCGTTATGTCACTGCAACGGTTTCGCGTGAAACTGTGCCGCAGGTTTTATTCGATTTATCTGATTTATCTCATCATAGTCGTCTGACATATGATGCCTTGCGACATTTCAAGGAAAAGATTAAACAAAAATATTATCGCTTTATTCGTGGTGATTACAGCATTCGTGATGTATTGCAAAAACCGTTCGAATTAGCGCAATTTGCGATGAGTGTCATGGCAGAATCATTGAATGTGGCTCTTGCTGATGGCGTAAAAATAAAAGTGCAATCTGATTTGCCGATGGGTTGTGGCATGGGATCATCTGCTGCAACCATTGTGAGTGTGATGCAGGCGATATCTAACTGCATGCAATTAAATCTTTCTTCTGATGCTATTTATAAGCTCGCACTTGAAGCAGAAAACATGCAGCATGGTCAATCCAGTGGACTCGATTTGCGTGTTGCTTTGCAAGGTGGCTGCATGTATGTGCACGATCAACAAATTACACCACGACAAATTCCAGCGATGCCAATGTATCTCGTTAACACTGGCACACCGCTTACCACCACAGGTCAATGCGTGGAAAAAGTTGCGCCGTTATTTCAATCAGCATTAATTAAAAATGAATTCGCAGCGATTACACAGGCAATGGATGCAGCATTGCAATCTCAATCCTGGTCAGGAATGCGCGCGGCTATTCAGCAAAATCATAAATTGCTGGTGCAAATTGGTGTGGTACCAGAACGTGTGCAAGCATTTATTTCGCAAGTGGATGCAACAGGTGGTGCAGCAAAAATTTGTGGTGCAGGTGCAATTGCAGGTGATCATGCTGGCGCAGTGTGGGTCGTCACAGAAGATAAAAGTGCGCTGGATTCTCTTGCAAAACGTTTTGGATACAATGTTATTCCTATCACTGGTGAGTCACGAGGAGTACATGCAGCTTAAGGCTTCTGCGCCAGGTTCACTGATGTTGCTGGGTGAGCATGCAGTTTTACATGGTCAGCCAGCATTGGTTTGTGCGATAGACAAGCGAATGAATGTTACTTTGACTCCGCGTGATGATACTGTTATCGAAATAAATTCTGCATTAGGTGAATATAAAACAGATTTGTCGCAGCTTGCAGTTGCAGCACCATTTGAGTTTGTTTTGACTGCTATCAAAAAATTTCATGGCCATTTTAATCAAGGCTTTACCTTAAACATTGAAAGTGAATTTTCTGACACGATGGGTTTGGGTTCATCGGCAGCAGTCACCGCAGCATCATTATTTGTGTTGAATAAATGGCTTGATACCAGATTTTCCTTGCAGCAATTAGTGGTTCATGGCCGTGATATTGTACGTGATGTACAAGGTAAGGCATCCGGTGCCGATATTGCTGCATCGATTTATGGTGGTGTGGTTTATTATTTTTCTGATCCCGTGCGTGTTGAAAAACAGGAAATCTTAATGCCATTACATGCAATTTATTCAGGTTATAAAACAAAAACAGCGACTGTCATTGCTGCTGTGGAAAAGAAATTCGCAGCACAACAGGATAAATTTGCTGATATTTGCGCAGCGATTGGTGATTGTACACGCGATGGATTATCTGCAATTAAATTGCGTGATATGAAAGAGCTTGGTTGCATCATGAATAAACAGCAAGAATATATGCAGGAATTAGGTGTCAGTAATCATTTGCTCGATGGTATGGTGCAGGATTTGCGTGAGCAAAATAATATTTCTGGTGCAAAAATTTCTGGTTCAGGATTGGGGGATTGTGTCATTGCGTTGGGTGAATTGGCGCAGGATTATAAAAGTCGCGTTCCATTTAATATAACGTTGCAAGGAGTTTGCAGTGAAAAAATATAATGTGGTGCAGCAAATACTTGCTGATAAAAAAACGGATGGCATGCAATGTGAAACGGGTGAAGCATTTGCGCCAACCAATATTGCCTTATGCAAATACTGGGGAAAGCGTGATAGTGAATTGAATTTACCAGTGACATCGAGTTTATCGATCGCCTTGCCTGAGAAAGGTGCATATACCACTTTATCCCTGCATGATCGTGCTGAAGATCTCGTTATTTTAAATGGAATTGAATTAACAGAGGATTCATCATTTGTAAAACGTGTCAGTGAGTATCTCGATTTATTTCGTCAACCCAAACAATGGGCATTAAAAATAGCTATCAAAATGAATATTCCGGTAGCAGCGGGTGTTGCTTCATCTGCCTGTGGTTTTGCATCATTAATTTCTGCGCTGGATGATTTATTCAAATGGCAACTGGATAAACGTGAATTATCCATTCTTGCGCGATTAGGCAGTGGTAGTGCATCGCGATCATTATGGAATGGATTTGTTGAATGGCATGCTGGTGTGCGAGCAGATGGCATGGATAGTTACGCAGAACCATTAAGCTATGAATGGCCAGGTTTGCGTGTCGGGATCGTTGCAATCACGAAAGAACAAAAACCAATTTCTTCGCGTGCTGCGATGCAGCATACCGTTGATACCAGTTTGTTATATGAAAGCTGGCCGAAAAAAGTTGATGCTGATATGCAATCATTGAAATATGCATTACAGGAAAAAGATTTTGCATTACTCGGTTGCACAGCAGAATCAAACGCACTTGCGATGCATGCTACCATGCTTTCCGCCACGCCTCCGGTTTGTTATTTTTTACCCGAGACTATTTCTGCGATGCAGTGTGTGTGGGCGTTGCGTCGATCAGGAGTGGAAGTGTATTTCACAGAAGATGCAGGCGCGAATATTAAATTGCTGTTCATGTCCGAGGATGAGGAACAGGTAAAGCAAGCATTTGCGGAGCTGGAATTATAGCGGCATTAGGTTTTGATTGCGGAGAGCTGTCATCCTGACCTGATGTATTCCGCAAAATTACCACCATCTAACGTAAATCCGCTTTCTTTGCAGGATCAAATGTCATGCTGTACTGTCATCCTGGAAGTCGGTCATTGCGAAGTACTTTAAGCTGCGGCTCGTCATTGCGAGGCGCTTTTCAGCGTGACGCAATCCAGTCTTCGCAGGTGTTTGTGTATATTCGCAATGGCTCGTCGGCCTCCGGCCTCCTGCGCTTTATTTGCAAATATACACAAACACCTGCGAAGACTGGATTGCGTCACGCTGAAAAGCGCCTCGCAATGACGAGCCGCAGCTTAAAGTACTTCGCAATGACCGACTTCCAGGATGACAGTACAGCATGACATTTGATCCTGAAAGACCTGTTACAAAACATACCCAAAAACCTGGCAAGCTTTTTGTGAAGTTTCTAACTGGTCTTTCAGGTTCCGTCAAAAAAAATATGTTGCTCAGACAAACCCGGGTTGATGGTTTGAAGGGCGTCTCGGCCAGGAGGCAAGGAGAGCCGAGGACAGGATGTCCGTCCCTGAAAACCATCAACCCGGGTTTGTCTGAGCAACATATTTTTTTTGACGGAACCCTTCACTGATGCGGGTTCGAAATTTGCAGCTCATGAAAATTATGTAATGCTTCTTCAATGCGAAATAATTTTGAATTGTAATAGGGATCAAGTAAGCGGCGAACTTCTTTTTCATCGTGGAATCAATATTTCACACACACATTATTCACCACAATCCAGTTGCCGCCTGCTGCGCTTAATCCAGAACAGCTTGCAGCAGATTCAATGCTGATAGTTTGTTGTCTGGAATTTATTGTGTAATTAAAAACATTTCCCAGTTCATATTCATCATTTAGTTGTCGGTTCAAATGATACAAATCATTATTCAATACTGATGGCTGCTGGATAATAGGTGAAATAATTGAAGAAGCATTAGATGGCGTTGGCTTTGGTGTTGGCGTCGGTGCTGGATTGCTTGCAAATATGAAAGCTGTTAATCCTGTTGGCATTTGCAGAATATAATTACTTGCATCAATACCCATTAATCCCATTGCTGAAACAATTACTGGGATATTATTACCTATATTTGCGCTGAAGAAATTCGCGATATAACTTCCAGAAAGTGAAACGTTATCGCCTGATACAACTCCAGAAATAATTGCACTGGCAAGATTTAATGTAGCAGCTGTGGCGCCGTCATATAATTTATTATTTGCAGTAATACCTGATACGGTTAATGTTGCAGGTGTAATTGTCAGGAATGCGCTGTTATAAGTTGTATCGTAATTCGATGGTGATGATACAGATACGGTACCTTGATTTATAAGATAATTGCCGACATTTTTGCCCAGATCGCGTATGAGATTACCGCTTATCGTATCATTAATCATGACACCATCAACAATCACACCATTGATTAAACCATTGCTTGCATATGTTAACGCGGGATCAGATGTGCCATAAACTTTTGTTTGTGGATTTGCGCTAATGATTAATGCAGCAGGTGTAATACTCAAATTACCACTAGTGAATGATGTTGTGTAATTTGCTGGAGAGGAAACATTCACACTACCCTGGTTGATCGTGTAATTGCCTACTTGTTCTCCTGCGAGTGTTCCATATTGATCACGTGCAAGTGAACCCGTGATGGTGTCATTTATAGTGGTTGCGTTTACATATGCACCGCTTGCATCCCAATATTTTGGTGTGATGCCATTAATCAAACCACTGCTGGAATAGGTTAATACCGGATCATTTGTGCCATACACTTTACTTTGATCAAATGCATTAATTGCAAGTGATGCTGGTGTAATTGCGAATGTGTTGCTGTTAAAAGTGATATTGTAATTTGCACCTGAACTTGCGATCACACTGCCGATCACATAATTATAATTGCCAACATCTTCGCCAGTTGTGCGACCGAGATTGCCTGTAAGGGTGTCATTGATGGTTGTGGCATCGATGTAATTACCAGAAGCATCCCAGAATTTTGGTGTGATGCCTGATATTAATCCCGTGTTGCTGTAAGTGAATCCTGATGCAGGATCGTCTGTGCCATATACTTTTGTTTGTCCGGGATCTGCTGTGATGATAAGAGATGCGGGTGTAATTGCAAATGTGCTGGAATTAAAAGTGGTATTGTAATTAGCAGGATTATTGGCTGCGATGCTGCCGATTGCATAATTATAATTACCAACATTTTCTCCTGCTGCACGACCTAAATTGCCGCTAATCGTATCGTTAATAGTTGCTGCATTGGAATATGTTCCCGTGCTATCCCAGTACATTGGTGTGACATTATTTACAAGGCCTGTGTCGTTATAAGTAAATCCTGTTGCTGGATCATTCGTGCCGTAAATTTTATTTTGTCCTGCTGTTGCGGTAATGATGAGTGAAGCAGGCGTGATTGCAAATGTTCCCGCAGTCAAACTTGTGGTGTAATTGGCTGGATCACTTGCTGCGATACTGCCGATGACATAATTATAATTACCAACATTTTCACCACTTGCGCGTCCGAGATTGCCGCTGATGGTGTCATTGATCGTCGTTGCATTAACGTAATTACCCGAACTATTCCAGTATTTTGGGGTGACACCCGCAACCAATCCGCTATTACCATAAGTAAATCCCGCTGCAGGATCACTCGTGCCATAAATTTTATTTTGTCCAGCTGTTGCAGTAATCACCAGCGAAGCAGGCGTAATCGCAAATGTATTCACAGCAGAAAGTACAACAGAATAATTACTCGGTGTTGTTACAGTTAAATTGCCGAGATTATAGGAATACGTTGCAACATCTTCTCCAGCAGTACGACCTAAATCACCGCTAATCGAATCACCACTTACTAATCCAGTTTCTGCATACGTAAATCCTGCTGCCAGATCATTCGCACCATATATTTTATTTTGACCGCTCGTTGGTGTGATAGTTAATGTTGCTGGCGTAATGCTGACATTTACCGTACCACCTGTAACTTGATAATTTGCATTGGAAGAAGTGAGATTGTTTGTTGCAAAACTCGTATAAGTATTTACATTTGTGCTCGCAACTGTTGCGGAACCGCCAAGCGTTACACTATCACCAGCAATAACATTACTCGCATTTAATTGTGATGCAATGAAATTAACTGTTCCATCATAAATACGGGAACCAGTTAAATTAAGCGACAAAGGAGTGATCGTACCAATATTTCCTGTCGCAGTTGTGCTGCCAAGTGTATAACCATAAACCGTTGCTGCACCATTGCTCGCACTAATTAACGAGACACCAGTTGCAGTCACACCAATTCCAGTGCCGACATTTACTGAATTATATGTACCAGAAGTTGGCGTGCTGATGACAACTGTATCGCCATTAATTGCACCAGTTGTTGTGTAATTTGCTGCGGTTAACATTGCTGCATTCGTTTTGCTATACACCTTGCTAATTGTTCCAGTCAAAACAGGTGTGATAACTGGTGCGATGGTATAAAGAAATCCATTGCCAGTACCAAGAACACTTGTAACACCAAACGTTGCATTATATTGAATGAAATTAAATGTCAGACCATTGCGATTATCATTCGCAGGATTACCAGACCATACTCGATAATTACCTGTGCCGGATGATAAGGCACCAGAACCAACATTATTCGTGAAACTCGTTCCAGCCAGTGTGATATCTGTTCCAGTTGTATTGGCAGTGACATTGGAATTTAAAATAATTCCGCCATTCGTTGCCTGCAAAGTAACACCACCAGTTGCACTCACACCATTCACTGTGCCAATGCTATCTGTCAGACTGCCAACCGTTGTTGCAGATGAAGCTACATTTTTAATTGAAAGTGCGCCAGAAATGGCTGTGGATGCGAGTGTGCTTATAATATTATTTCCGGTTAATGTCACACTGCTTGCATTGCGTAATAACAAACTTGCAGCCGCAGTTGATAAATCAATAACAGAGCTTGCGGCTTGTGTAATCGTTCCAGCCGTTTGCAATGTCAACACACCATTTTGTGCAACATGTGAAGCGGGTGACCATGTGCCACCGGCTGCATTGATGTTGATATTGCCTGCTGTGCTGCTGCCGATCCTCAAATTATTCGCATAAATCGTATTAAGTGTTGCAGCGCTCAATTGCAAGCTACCCGTGCCACCATTAATGCCAATGGTTGTTGCACTGGTATTCGGTTGTAAATTGACTTGCGATGCGAGACCAGTACCTACACCTGTGCCACCAATTTGTGCATTGGATGCAATCGTCATGCTGTTTGCAGTGAGATTGATCGTGCCCGTGCTTAATATCGGTATATTCGCATTGACAGATAACAGACCTGTACCAGAAGTGGTTAAGCTAACACCGCCTGGTGCTGCAATGCCACTGACTGTTCCCAGATCATCTGTAAGACTGCCAACCGTGAGTGCGTTGTTGACAGCATTGGTGATGGATAGCAAACCGGTGCCAGAATTTTCACTGGCTGCAATATTGGAAAAGTTATTGGCGGATGTGAGTGTGACAGAACCTGTGCCTGCGCCACTACGCAATAATAATCCCGAGAAAAATGTCGATAAATTCAGTGCGCCGCCTTGAGTGATATTGCCACCGGTATCCAGTGTGAGAACGCCGCCATTGAATGTAGCGCCAGGTGTCCAGCCTGTAATCGTCATATTGCCAGTGGCGGTATTGTTACCAATGCGCAAATTGGTTGTGCGCAATGATCCCAACAAAGAAGAAGTCAAGGCTAGTGTGCCAGCGCCTGTGCCGAGACCAATTGTTTGTGCAGCACTGAACGGTTGAATAATGTCATATTGTGCAAATCCTGCAGCTAATCCTGTACCACCAATTTGCGGGGCATTTGCATTAGCTGAGGCAGAGATGAGATCGGTGGTGAGCGTGATTTTGCCGGCTGTACCAGTTGCATTACCTGTAAGTAATTCGACTTTAGTACCTAATGTAAGTTTTGCACCTGTGCCAGTGGTAATCGAAATATTACCAGGCGATGCTGTACCTGCACCAGCATTGACAACCACATTCGCAGAAAGATTGACATTGCTGGTGCCAGTTAAAGTAATGCCGTTTGTTGTACCGGTATCTGTTGTTAAATTGTCGGCGACAGTCAAAACACCTGATGCAGACAGGTTAATATCACCACTCGTAGTGGTAATGGTATTGTGTGTTGCAAGATTGCCACCACCGCTTTCAAAGTCGATGTTGCCTGTTCCTGTTGCAATGGCAACACTCGGTAATGTCAGTACACCGGATGATTTCACGACCAGAGGATTGTTGGTGGCAAGTGTAGGTGCTGCGAGAGTGAAGCTACCCGTATTTTCAATATAAGCGCCACCAGAACCCGATGTAAGCGTCATGGTTTTTGTTGATGTGGTCAGTAGGGGATTTGACAGTGTACCAATCGAACCAGTTGTAGTAGTTGGCACGCTCAGGGTAATTGCACCGCCAATCAAGCCACCGGTTGCGCCTTGTGTGATACTGCCAGGCGTAAACGGGGTTGTCGTTGTTGCATCTATCAATAAATTCATTGCTGCTGTGCCGGAGTCGACGGTGACATTATTGGCAAGCGTAATGTTGCCAGCGATTGTTTCATTATCACCAGCAGGATTTCCAGTGCTTGTTGTTGATCTGTCTGTAGGAGTAGCAGCATTATTATTGGCCTCCATGGTAATCACACCATTTTTGGTTGAGACATTCGCATTGATCAGAATGCTGCGTCCAGCATCAATCGTGAGTGTTTTCGCCGATGATGTCATCGCGAGAACGTCGTTGATAATGACATCGGTATTTGCCTGTAAAACGATATTGGCAGCTGCTGCGACAATGCTGGCTGGTGTAATGGTGTTAGTTGCGCCAACATTATCGCCAAATTGATTATTGGTGCCGTTGGCATAACCTGAGCCGCCAGCGGTTTGCACGATCAGGAAGCGTGGGTCTAATAACAAAGTTCCATAATTACCATTCACTGCACTGGCATCGACTGCGCCATTGAAATTAAGATTGCCACCGGATACTTCCACCCAGCCACCATTACCATTCAAGGCGCCACCTGTTGCGGAAATATTACCGAAATATTGCGTATTATTATTCGACCAGACGACAATTTTGCCGCCATTACCACTCTTGATGGCGTTTGCTTCCAGCAAGACATCCTTGTCAATCGTTACTGTATTGGCATCAGGTTCTGCGCCAAGTCCATGCGCATTACCACCAATCAGAATTTCACCGCCGCCACGTCTTCCCGATGCATTGATGATGGCTCGATTGCGTACATGTATATTTCTGCCTAAAACCTTGATCGTGCCGCCATATCTGCCAGTTGCCACCAATTTGCCAGAGACATTCACATCACCATTTGCGCTTAGAATAATTTCGCCTCTTCTGACACCAACCGATTTTGCTTCGACTACGCCAGACATATTGATGGAGTTATCCAGTACGTGACCGGCAGTTTGTGCGGTCATCAATACCTTGCCGCCATTGGCGATGATGGTTCCGGTATTGCTGACAGCGCTTTGTAATCGATTACCATTCTGATCGCGTGCAAATTTGCTGACAGGTGTTGCGCCCACAGTGAACTGAATCATTTGATCACCGCTGAAATCGACAGTGAATTTTGTGCCAGAACCTAAAGTGACCGTGCCGAGATTGGCTTCAATGCGTCCATTGTTTACGACACCATTACCAACCAGTGCCACCAAGCCGGCTTTTGCCACGGTAATATTACCGTCGTTGATGATGGCGCCATTCCATCTGGGATTTTGTGAGAAGTTATATTGACCACTTAAAAAATCGCGATCTTTTATGTTAGCTGTCGTGGCGATTAATCCAGCTACGCTTACATATGCGCTGGGGCCGAAATAAATACCTGCAGGATTCACTAGCCAGACTTGGCCGTTTGATGTGATGGAACCGTAAATACTGGATGCGCCATTAACTGGATTGACGCGATTCAAGCTGATGGAAGAGGCGCCTGGTTGCTGATAATTAACGGATTCCTGCTGGCCAACATTGTAAGATTGCCAATTGATAATGGATTTGTCGCTAGTCTGGTTAATTTGCGTCACGCCAGCAGAAGGGGATGAGATAGTTGCGCTACCACCGACCACCACGCCGCCTTGAGGAGCTGCATAACTGGAAGCTGATGATAAAGTGAGCAGGGTAATGAGTAAACTGGCAAGGAAATTTAGACAAATCAATAGGATGGGTCGCTCTGATTTTGGATATAGGAATCCCACACTACCTTTCGGCTTCATTTCTTCCTCTTAGGTTATGGATTATTAATTACTTCTTAATTTGACTATATATTGATCTGTTACAAACAGTATGGCAAATATATATTCAATATCAAATTTTAAGCAGGTGGTAAGTGATTGAATATTGGTGGGGGTGGAAAAAAATTATGCAGATGAAGGGAAATAACGAACATATAAGCTATCCCAAAAATGGGTACGATAATACCCATTTTGGGTATGGTTTTGGGGAGGTAGAACATCCCGATCGGGATGATTCCTGCATTTTTTGAAGAAAACCACCAAAAACGTCCCGATCGGGTTGATTTGTTGTATAAATGAGCTATAATGAATAAAACAACCCGATCGGGACGAAACCATGAGAATTACGCTGACAGAAGACTTCGGCAAACTTGTACGAGACACGCGGAAAAAAACTGCTCTTACGCAAGCGCAATTAGCGGCAGCATCAGGTGTTGGCGAGCGTTTTATACGTGAATTGGAAAAAGGTAAAGCTACTTGTCAATTGAAAAAGGCTTTATTCGTTGCCCAGATGCTGGGAATTAAATTTAATGCTGTGCTACCAGAATTTGATGAGTAAATATTATGATGAAAAAAAATCAATTATCTATCCGTTTGTATGGAGAACCTGTTGGCGTACTTGAACAAACACCAACAGGTAAAAAAATATTTAGCTATAACAGTAAAGCAAGTACACCGATTTCCATCAGCATGCCTGTGTGTGAAGAAGTTTATGGTGAGACAATTTGCGAAGCATTTTTTGGGGGCTTATTACCGGAAAATGAAATTGCCAGGAAAATAATCGGCAAACAATACGGAGTTAGTCCGAACAATAGTTTCGCGTTGTTACGCGCCATTGGCTATGATTGTGCGGGTGCAATTTCCTGTCATGAAATCGATGAACCAGTTGAAGCACAATTTTCAGTACCACTTTCCGGAAAAGTTATTACAGAAAATGAATTATATGAACATGTAAGGCAACTACCAAATAAACCATTGTTTATGGATGTGGAAGGATTGAGATTGTCGCTTGCCGGTGTGCAGGATAAGGCAGCAATTTGTCTCATCGATAATCAAATTGCTATTCCGCAAAATGGATGTCCGACGACACATTTATTAAAACCAGCTTCAACGCATTTTGCTGGATTGGCAGCCAATGAATTTTTCATGATGAAACTGGCTAAGCGAATCGGTTTGCCTGTTCCTGATGTTCAATTGAGAAAAATAAAAGATATAAGCTTTTTACTGGTCGAACGTTATGACAGGCACGTAGAAAATAATTTCATAAAACGAATTCACCAGGAAGATTTTTGTCAGGCATCAGGCTTATCCTCGTCTAAAAAATATCAGAATGAAGGCGGTCCAGGATTTCAGAATTGCTTCGCTCTCTTAAATAATGTGAGCCAGCCAGCAGTTGATAGAAATCATTTGGTATCTGCCATTATTTTTAATTATTTGATTGGCAATATGGATGCTCACGGAAAAAATTTCGCACTCTTGCATCGCTCAGCAACAAACATAAGATTGGCACCGTTTTATGACATGGTTTGCACACGGGTTTATGAAGGGCTTACTTCGAAAATGGCTATGAAGATTGGCAGTAAATATAAAGCTGAAGAAGTATATTCGAGACATTGGGAGCAATTTTGCGAAGAAGTGCATTATGGTTATCCTGCATTAATTCACTTGATTGAAGAATTGGGAAATAAAATTGTGCAAGCAATGCAACTGGAAAAAAATGAATTACAGACTAATGGCATGTATGATCCTGTTGTGGATGAAATAATAAAATTTATCGAGAATAATATTGAGGAAACGTTGAAAAAATTCACTTGATTTTATACATCGCAATAGCTTTCCTGCTTTCCACCGCATGCGAGACAATCGGTTTTGGATAATTCGTCATGCGTTCGGTATTATCCTTCGATAATGAGTGAATAACTTTAACAGGTACGCGTGCGAGTTCAGGAATAAAACGTTTGATATACAACGCATCAGCATCAAATTTTTCCTGCTGCAACCAGGGATTGAAAATACGGAAATATGGCTGTGCATCACAACCAGTGGAAGCAGCCCATTGCCAATTACCATTATTCACGCAAGGATCATAATCAATTAATTTCTGCGCGAAATATTTTTCACCCCAGCGCCAGTCGATATGCAAATCCTTCACGAGAAAAGAAGCTGTAATCATGCGCACGCGATTATGCATGTAACCTGTCTGATTTAATTCACGCATGCCCGCATCGACAATCGGAAATCCTGTTCTACCTTCACACCACGCACGGAAATGATTTTCATTATTATTCCATTTGAGAGCATCATATTTTTTTTGAAACGCATGACCAAACACATGTGGATAATGAAAAGCAATATGCGTAAAGAAATCCCGCCAATACAATTCCTTGATCAGCGTATGATGTTTGCCAAAATGATGCGTAATGGCAGCATATAATTCACGTATGGAAATTGTGCCGAATTTATTATGTGCAGATAATTTTGTCGTACCATTTACTGCTGGAAAATTACGAATATCTGCATAATTCGCAAGATCAGGAATGTGTTTGATTAAGGAGATTGCTTCCTGTCGGCCGCCATTTATTAATAAATTAGCATGATGTTTTTTTATTAGTTTCGGAAAAAGCGCAGTATCCTGCAATGAACATGTTCCATGAAAATAATTATCGTGCTGATTTTTACGTGGTGCAGTCACGGGCAATAAAAAAGCCTTATTAAAAAATGGCGTGAAAACAGTATAGGGTTGCCCATCATGTTTTTGCACTTCTTCAGGTTCATGAAGTAATGCATCAGTATAACAATGAAAATCTACATCATGTTTTTTGCAAATTTTTGCGATTTGCTGATCACGCTTGCGGCTAAAGGGTGTGTAATCACGATTGATATAGATAGCTTGCGGCTTATGTTTTTCGATCAGTTGCTTAATGATTTCCTCAGCGATGCCATGATAAAAATATAATTTGCCTTTACGTTTTTGTAATTGTTGTTGTAAATCTTCGAGCGAATGGAGCATGAATTGAATGCAGTGATCGCTTTTATAATCATTATTTTCAATTTGTCTTGTATCAAATATAAAACATGGCAAGACATTTTTTGCAGCAGCAAGTGCTTCGATTAATGCTGTATTATCTGCAACACGCAAATCGCGGCGGAAGATATGTAATGCTAATTGATAATTTTTCATGACATTCCTAACTGGATAACAATACGATGGCAACTAATGCAAGACCAATTCCGATGGCCTGTTTGAGATTGATGGCTTCCTGCAAAAATATGGTGGATAACAGAATGGTAATGAGTGGATATAAAGCGGTGAGTGTGACAATGGTAATCAATTTACCGCGATCTGCAGCAACAAGAAAAAACAGGCAACCAATGCCATAAGCAAGACCTGTCAGTATTCCAAATCCAGTTCCTCTCATTTCTGTTTCTGGTTTGAAATCCAGTAAAAATAAGGCAATCAGACCGATGAGTAATACACCAAATGTCTGAAACACCAGCGCACTTTTTGTATCGATATAATTGAGCGCCAGTCTGGAAAAAAATCCCCACAAACCGAAACTGAATAAAGCGAGTGTTGCTGCCGGCAGCCATTCGGTCATAAATGTAATCCAGATAAATGATGAATAACTTGTAAAACGATCATGGCAAATATTCCTGCGACAACATCATCCAGTACCATGCCAAAACCACCGTGAATTTTTTCGTCCATGACATGAATTGGCCACGGTTTCCAGATATCAAATAAGCGAAATAATAAAAAGCCAATCAATATCCATTGCCATCCGCTGGGTGCAGCAATCATGGTAACAAAAAAACCAGCGAATTCATCGATGCACATGCCGGGATGATCGTGAGTATGAGTTTCGCGACTGACGTGATCACAAATCCACGAGCTTGCGATAATAAATGCGATGACAAAAATAATATAAAAAACCAAAGGTAAGGGCCGTAATAATAAATAAAAAGGAATGGCAAACAAGGTGCCAAATGTGCCTGGTGCAAATGGTATCGCACCGGAACCTAAACCAAATGCAGCAAAATACAGAGGTTTTTGCCAGACCGCTTCAGGTACAGGAGGTGCAGGTTTTTTACGCGTTTTTATTTTTGTAAAAATGCTGGTAATCTTGGGGAAAGCCATGATAGATACTTCCATTTTAGTGACGTGATATTGAACTCAAACATGGGCGTAATTTAATCAGTCAGATAGTCAGCCATTATAACGTGATTCTTTAGCATTTCCAGGTAAAATACACCCCAAATTGATTCCACGTGAGGTCATTATGCAATCTCATTCAAATATAAATCAGCAGTTTGATCTCCTTGAATTTTATGATGAGACAACACAACAACTTAAAACCAATTGTTTACATATGGCGCTTGAATATCCGCAGTGGAAACAGCTATCAGCGTTGCTTGTGCAACGTGGTGCAGATCCATTGTGGGAAGATGCGGATAAATATACTGTGGTGGAGAGATTTGTTGAAAAAAAATATCAGAATTTTAATCGCCTGATGTCGTACAAGACACATAGTGCACACGAACGAATGATAAATTGCATTCTGGCATTAATGCGGGAAGAAAAGCGTGATGTTTTGCTATTGCTGGAGGCGTTGGAAACATATGGCATATTTGCAAGATTTCCCAATTTGATCAATGACGATTACGATGAAAATAATGACGTACTTCGCAATGCGATTCTTCATCACTCCTGGCAAGTAGTAGATTTTCTGCTGAAGAAAAAAATCGATATTTTTGCCAACAGAAATAGATGGAAATTATTTGAGGACATTGCATACAAAATCAAAACGTATCCCATGCTTCCGAAGCGACTGGAAATATTCATTCAATCATCCGGATTATTTGTTTTACATTATATTCAGCAAACAATAGCAAAGGATCAGCCTATTACCGCTCGTAATATTTTGGATGTTATTGCAAGATTTGAATTGGAATATAACCACAAAAAAATGCTTTGCCAGGCTATTTATTCATTCAATTTTCTTCACAAGCTGGACACAACGGAAATTGACTTGATGTCATTGCTGGAAGCAAGAGAAAACAATAATTTTGATTTGGCTGTCAGCATATCAAGCAAGGCTGAACCTATTGGACAAGGTGGCTGGGGGCAGGTATATCAGGGAACACTGGAAGATAAAAAACAATTAACGACAAAAAAAGTTGCACTCAAAATTGCAAAGGAAGATGACGCGCTATTGTTGCATGAAGAAGTATTTATACACAGCACTTTATTGCATCCTCATATCATCAAATTTTTGAATATTTGCATTCACAAGGAACAGGTAGGTATTTTGATGGAGTTTGCTGATCAGCGAACATTGTATCAGTTCATTCATCAGCGCAATGAAACAGCGATAGACATGGAAATTTTTTTTGCTTTGGCACTACAAATACTTTCTGCGATTCAGTATTTGCATGACAGGAATCTGATTCATCTGGATATCAAACCTTCCAATATCCTGTTAAACAAGGCGAATGCAAACGAATATGAAATAAAACTTTGTGATTTTGGACATATAGCTATACAAGGCGAAAGGAAGGTACATGAGACGACATATATTTATTGTGATCCTCATTTGCTAAAAGATGATGCTAAATGTGATAAAAAAAATGATATCTGGAGTTTGGGTTGTGTATTTGGTGAATGGGATACAAAAGAATTTCCCATAAGTATTCCAGCAAATCAGCAGCTAAATGATAAAGCATTTATCCTCGCTGGTCATAAAAAAAAGCTTTATCCTGATTTTGATGGCGTAAAATTATCGTCCCCTGTTAAAAAAATAGTAAAATCATGTGTGCAATACGACATTAACAAACGTCCTGATCACATACAGTTAGCGGCTTTAGTCGCTAAGACACGTTTATCATTTTTTCCTATTAATAAGAAAGAAAAGACATCTATTTCAACCAGCAAAAAAAGGAGTTTTTTGAATGTTTTCTGCAAAAAACGATAATGTTAAAATTCCTCATAGTCTCCAGGAGTACATAACAGAAAATTTTCCACATGATGAACCTGATGATTCGATAATTCTTTTTGAAGCTGCGGCTGATCATGAAAGTGCGGTGGTCAAATCGTTACTGGATATGGGTGCCAATCCTCTCATTAGAATTAATGGATGTTTGGCAATCGATCATGCTGTCATGGCAGCAATCGCAGCTGGTGAAGGTGAAGAGGCGCGTGATCGCTGCAAATCTGCGGCATATTTATTGGTTTATGCATTGCTACACAGTGTGCCAGTCAATAATATTTCTGCGCAACACATCATTGATGAATTGATGAAATTGAAATTTACCAAATCAGGTTATCGTGAAGCTATTTGTCGTTTTGTTGCTGGCACCATGAAAAAAGATTATGCATTTGGCTTTACTGAAAAAGATTTGATGGTATTGCTTAAAAAATATGAAAAAACTATTTCACCTGCACAAGTAAAATATGCATGGAGAATAGGTGAGGGTGCGCAGGGAAATATTTATCAAGGTAAATTATTGGATGCGAAAAATGCTGAAATACCCGTTGCCGTTAAATTTGGCAAGGAATATATCGTTGATTATGAGTTGGGTCTGGAAGCCTATTATCATAGCAAGTTGTTACATCCCAACATCGTGAAATATTATGGGCTGCTGGAAAAATTTGATGATATTGCGATCGTGATGGCGCTCGCGAATCGTGGCTCGTTACACCAGCATATTCATGCTGATACAAAAATTTCCGATGAGCAAAAAATTCCTCTGAATATTGAAACTATTTATCAGATTGCCAAACAAATTATTGCTGGCATGCAATACGTGCACGATTTGCAATATGTACTTCGTGATTTAAAGCCAGAAAATATTTTGGTGAATATTCAGAATAATGAAACTCAAATCTGGCTAGCTGATTTTTTCACAATGAAAATGGTCGGTGAAGTAACTAATGGTTCGAAAACTACATTGCTTTATTGTCCACCAGAAGCATTTTATGAGGGCTATGTATGCAAAACATCGCTGGATATTTTTAGCTTCGGTGTTTTATTGGGAGAAATGGATAGTAAAAAATTTCCGGCTAATCCTGACCTGAGAACAAAGGAAATAATAAAAGGTCTTAAAGATCAGCGTTATCCTGATTTTTGTGGTGAAAAGCTTTCGGAAGGAATCGATGATATTGTCGCAGCTTGTATTCAGTTTGATGAGAACAAACGGCCTGATTGTCGCGCAATAAACAGACTGCTGGATACGGAGCTGGTGCCTAAATTTTTTACCTCCGCAAAAGAAAAAGATACGAGTGAGCATGCGCATAAAAAGGTGTGCAGAAAGGTGTGAAAAACATGGAAAAATATGGTATATTTGTGGTATAAATGTGGAAAATAATTATGAAGGCAATCTAGTTCATTGATAAATAACACCTTGGGGGTTCTATGAGAGTATCGCAGCCATCATTATTCAGAACTTCACCACCAGACTATTTTCATTTTTTTGATCAGAATGCATTTGTAGATGGGGAAAAAGTCGTAAGAACTTTGCAGTATAAAAAAGAGGATGTTTCAGTCGCTACAAACATGCCAATTTCATCAATTCGTTATGATGAAAAAAAAATGCCAGCTGAACTTAAAGAGCGTTTGACTCAATGGGCTACAGCCCTGAATTTGGTAGGTTGTTTTTTTAATGATGAAAAGAAAACGGTTATTTGGTTTTTCATGCCAAATCCACTTCTTGGAGGAATGACTCCCAGAGATATGATACGAGTGGGGCGTTTCAAGAAATTACTTAATTTTATTCAAACTGCCCTGGATGAAAACCAGAGGGATAATTTTAATGACAAGACATCTGGGCAAAAGGTCAAAGCCGAAAAAGCTAAAGTCTAAATTCCAAAAAAATTCGATACAGTATTTACTTGAGCAAGGTACGCTTCACGATATGCGTGAAGCCAGGAAAATCAACAATGCTCACGTGAAATATTATTGGGATTATTATTCTGAACTTGCTACTCAGAGAAATGCTATTCAGGATCAGATCAAACAAGCTCTTATCCAAACTTGCATTCCTTATGCAATTGAGAAATGGCAGAGAGCGTTGAAATATAAATATAGTTTGCATCCATTATCAATCGCGGGCAGTCTCACTTTTATTGGAGGCAGATTTAATACAGGAAGGGGTGTTAATTCTGAAATTCCAACTTTTGCGGGATTGTATTTAGCTAAAAATAAAGATACAGCATTGCAGGAGCATCTTGGTCAGGAACCAGTTTCAGATGAATCCAAATTAACTCCACGTGAAATTGCACTCACAAATCCTGCATCTGAAACTATCATTTCCATAAGCGGTAAACTGGATAAGATATTTGATTTAACGGGATTAAATAGCTTGCACCCGTTCATAGAATTAATTAAAAACTTCGTATTATCTCCGGAATTGAAGTCTGCTGCTAAAAAACTACAAATACAACAGCCGGAGATAATAAAAACATCTGATAAATTACTGGAAACTTTATTGTGTACACGATGGCGACAATTACCGAGTGAGTATGATGTGCCAGCTAATTCGCAAATATTTGGGCATCTTGTTTATTCAGCTGGAATAGAAGGTATTCTTTATCCGTCTAAACTCACAACTCAACCATGTCTTGTTATTTTTCCTGAAAATTTTTCTGGTACAGATTCTTATCTCGTGCTCGATGATGAAACGCCTCATCCTAAAGTGCCGAATAAAGTTGATGGTTCAAATTGGCGAATATGTGAACTCAATGCAAAAGAAATTATTGAATATTAATTTTTAAACAAGCTTGGAGATGTAATGCTATCCAGTACAGAAATTGATTTTAATCAACTAGCAAACAGTAAAGTCTTTTATGACAAGATGACTAAAGAGCTGAGGCAAGATTGTTTGCATACAGCTCTGGACTACAAAATGTGCAAGCAATTAACCGCATATTTTATCAAAAATGGTGCAGATCCATTTTGGCAGGATCAATCCAGATATATTCCGTTTGAAAAATATATTCTGCAACACTATCGAAAAATTAATATACATCTTTCATATAAATTACTGCCACCCATTGAAAGAATCGTGAAAATTATTCAGCAGGCTGTGTCAAAAAAAGAAATGGATATTTTGCCAATGCTGCAAATGCTTGAGGAATATGGTGTGTTTGCCAAATATCCTGCGTTGTTGGATAGTGTTGAAAGAGACATTCTTCTACATGCTATTTATGATCAATCGCCGGAAGTGGTGGATTTTTTATTGCAGCATGGCGTGAGTTTAATGGCGAATAAAAATAGATGGAAATTGATCTGGGATATTGGTTTGTTGAAATTGCATGTCAGTGATAAAAGTACCGTTTATAAAAAGATGGCAATATTATTATTGAATTATCTCAAGTTGACTGCAGCAACACTTACCTCAACGCATATTACTGATTTTTTCAGCTCAGTTCCGCTGGCCGGAGAAGATAAGCTTGAGATTTGCAATGCAATATTTTTTTATCAGGATAAATATCAATTTTCTTTTTCACAGCATGAATTATTGTTGGTACAACAAGCTCAAAATAATGGAATTTTTGCGAAAGAACTCGATTATTACGCCAGCGAGACAAATTGTATTGGCAAGGGTACCTTCGGTTATGTTTGTCGCGGGAGTATTTATAATAAAAGTGATTCCAGCCATACACCTGTTGCCATCAAATTTGATTTTGCCAAACATGATCGTCTGCGTCAGGAATTTTTTATTCTGCACGAATTATCCCATCCCAATATTATTGCTGTGCATGGGTTGCATATTGTTGATAGCAATACATTCGGATTAATCATGGAATTTGCCAATGCCGGAACATTGGCGGCTTATGTTCGCGATACAAATAATAGCGATGAGATAGTAAGAAATTCCATTCTACCCTGGAGCATCCAAATAACTTCAGCGGTGGGATACTTGCATGATCGTGATTTGCTGCATCGCGATTTAACACCGACGAATATTTTGTTAAATAAAACCAATGATGGAACACTTGTCGCTAAAATAGCTGATTTTGGTTCTATTGGCGTGACCAGTGAAGATTGCAAAGATGATGTTACCACTTATGTATATTGCAGTTTCCAGCGACTGCAAGGTCATCTGTATGCGAAATCAGATGATGTTTATAGCATCGGTTGTTTGATGGGTGAGATGTTTACCAGAACTCTTCCTATTTGTGATGCTGTCTCAAAAACAAGAATTCTCGATGGTCATCGCAAAAATCGTTATCCCGATTTCGATGGCAAGGAAATTGCATCGCCATTTAAGGAAATTGTGAGTGAATGTGTTGATGCTGATGCTGTCAAGCGACCAGATTGCAAAATGCTTTCCGACAAGTTTAATTTATTTTTTAAACCGGCTGAAAATAAATCCGCTGAAATCGAAAATCATGATTTGCAATTGTCTGCACTGAAAATATGATTAACGCATGCCAATTTCTGTTTTTCTATGCTTTCTGGCAACGCGATCGAGCACGCCATTGACGAATTTATAACCTTCGACGGAGCCAAATTTTTTCGTCAATTCCAGTGCTTCATTAATGACAACGCGATAAGGCACATCCGGTCGTTTCATTAATTCATAGGTAGCAAGTCGCAGAACACAGAGTTCAATCGGATCAATATCGTGCAATGAACGTCCAAGGAATGGTGACATTTCATTGTCCAGTTCCTTTAAATTTTCTGGCACACCATGAATTAATTCCTTGAAATAATCGAAATCAAATTTCTTGTCGATATGATATTGCAGAAATTCTGCTTCAATCGCTTCAACTGGCGTTTCTGCAATTTGCCATTGATACATGGCTTGCAAGGCATAATGGCGTGCGTTCCGTCTTGCAACGGGATGAATGGCGCTACTTTCTTGTATGTGTGGATTTTGGTTTTTTTCGTTTGGCATGTCGTGTCAGTCTACTTATTTCTCTTCTAAATTCGTCAATGTCCTGAAAACAACGGTAAACAGAGGCAAAGCGTACGTAAGCCACCTGATCCAGCTGATGTAATTCTTCCATGACCCATTCACCAATATGCGAAGAAGGAATTTCACGTTCTCCACTGGTCATGGCGTGTCGCATGATATGAACAATTGCTGTTTCAATTTGCTCAATACTGACAGGACGTTTTTCCATCGCCCGTAACATGCCAGCACGTAACTTGTCCTCGCTGAATGGTGCCCGTGTTCCATCTCGCTTGATTATCCGCGGCAAACTTAATTCTGCGGTTTCATATGTCGTGAATCTTTCCTTGCAATCAGGACATTCACGTCTACGCCGGGTTTGATTACCTTCCCGGATCAAACGCGAATCAATTACCTTGGTATCACCTGCGTTACAGAATGGGCAGTACATTGTTATTCAGGTTATAAAATTTTAATGTGCAAAGTTTATCCTTAATCATCAGGAAAGGATACAAAAATATTTATAAAGGTTATGTTTTTTTAATTTTTTAACAATGGCTCGTCGGCCTCCGGCCTCCTGCGCTTTATTTGTTAAAAAACTAAACTTTCTCATCGCGACAAGGCTCAACAAAAAAAACATAATATTTTATATATTTAATATTTCCGCAGTAACATATGTCCAGATAATTCCCGCAACAATTGCGCTTTATGTCCCAGATAATTAATGGAAACCAGCGCCTGTTCATACAGCGCTTCCACTTTATCTTTGGCTTCATTCAAACCAACGAGATCTGGATAAGTATGTTTTTGATTGATCGCATCTATTCCTTGCAGCTTGCCTAATTGTTCTGTTGATGCTTCCTTGTCCAGAATGTCATCCTGGATCTGGAACGCAAGTCCAATGTAATGACCAAATTCCTGCATGGCTTTCTGATTAAATTCATCATCATCCTTCGAAGCCAGACGGCCTAATTCGATACACGCAGAAAATAATTCGCCTGTTTTCAGTCGATAAATGGTTCTCAGCAAATCTTCCGAAATGGATTTGTCATTCATGACAGAAATATCCAGTGCTTGACCTGCTGCCATACCATAGGCGCCACATGCGTGCGTCAATACTTTGATCATTTGCAAACGACGTTCAGCTTTTAACAGGCAAGGATGCTCAGCGATAATTTGCAAGGCTAAGGTGTGCAAGGCATCACCTGTTAAAACCGCCATGCCTTCACCATAAACCTTATGCGTACAATCTTTGCCGCGTCGCAATTCAGCATTATCCATGCACGGTAAATCATCATGAATCAGCGAATAAGTATGAATTAATTCAACTGCAGCAGCAGGTAAATCGAGATTTTCAAGCGGTGCATCGAATGTCAAACCTGTTGCATAAATTAATAAAGGACGTAAATATTTTCCATGGTTATACAAGCTATATTCCATGGCAGTTTTAAGTTCGAGTGAAGGAATATTTTGTAAATAAGATGGATATAAAGCAGTTAATCTTTCTGTGCAAAGTGAAAGTAGGGAAGTTAATGTTATTTCCTGCTTCATGCGTCTTTTGATCCTTCATCTGCTTCATAAGCAACCAATTCTTCCTGCTGATTATTTTGCACAAGAATTTTTACTTTCTGTTCTGCTTCTTCAAGAATTTTTTGACAATGTTTGACCAGATGAATGCCGCGTTCAAAATTAGTCAAGGATTGCTCAAGCGTCGATTCACCATGCTCCATTTTTTCAATGAGCTGTGTAATTTCTGCTAAAGATGCTTCCAGATTGGGTAATTGATTTGCCTTGGTCACAGGTGAGCTCTCCATATACGAAAACCATAAATACTTGCGACACCAAACCTACACAAATTATTGCCCTTGCGCAAGCGTGTAGCCTAATTCGCCATCATAAGTATATAAATTTTCTGTTTTGATCGTATCAAATCCCAGTTCATTCATTTGTTTAAGCAATGCAGGAATTTCAGCTGCCTTAATCGTTTTTAATTGTGCTGTATCTTTTGCTGATTGGAAACGACAACAGCAATGACGCAAATACGGTGTTTCGATACGACTATCTGGCCAGATTTTTAAACCACGACTGGTTATCACTACTAATTGCAAACTAGCGGAAATATCAGCCAATTTTTCTGCCAATTCATTCGCACTTATATCCAGTGGATTATCAATATAAATATCCACGCCCACCAATTCCTTTTTGCTTACACGGACTGGTGTTTCGCCATAACATTCAATTTTTGCATACGCACCAGGCTGATAATTTGCTGGCTTAAAGTGCACGGGAATTTGTCCGAGACGTTCAATCACAGCTTGCGCAAATTCGCGTGTACCAACTTTTTGTTTGCTGTATTCAGACGAATAAATATCAGCAGTATGAATGCCGTCTTCAATTGTTTTTAACCAGGCATTTTCAATCGTGGTGGCGACTTCCGGCTGATTGATATGCACGAGCATTTGCACGGCTGCATTTAATAAACCAGAAGGATTCGCAATATTTTTTCCAGCAATATCAGGCGCTGAACCATGTATCGCTTCAAACATTGCCGCCTGATTACCAATATTGGCAGAACCTGCAAGACCGACAGATCCTGCTACTTGTGCTGCAACATCGGAAATAATATCGCCATATAAATTCAGTGTGACAATCACATCAAAATATTCTGGTTTGCTCGCAATTAATGCCGTACCAATATCCACAATCAAATGTTCGGTTTTAATTTCAGGATATTGTTTTGCGATCTGATCGAAAACGCGATGGAATAATCCATCAGTCATTTTCATGATGTTGTCCTTGCTGAAACATGTAACTTTTTTACGATTGAATTTGCGCGCATATTCGAAAGCATATTGAATAATGCGTTCACAACCAGGACGTGTCACCAGTTTCAGACATTCATAAACTTCATCTGTATTTCGATATTCAATTCCAGAATAAGTGTCTTCTTCATTTTCACGCACAATCACCAGATCAATATGCGAAAATTTGCTGGGAACATAAGGCGCATAGGAAACACAAGGACGTACATTGGCAAATAATCCCAATGTTTTTCTGAGTGTCACATTCAGGCTTTTATAACCACCACCTTGTGGTGTGGTAATTGGACTTTTCAGAATCACCTTAGTGCGTTTGATGGAAGCGAATGCTGATTCAGGAATACCGCTGGTATTTCCCTGTAGATAAACTTTTTCACCTATTTCAATTATTTCTGGTTTGATCGCAGCATTGGCTGCATTCAGAATCGCAAGTGTTGCTTCCATGATTTCAGGACCAATACCATCACCATATGCAATTGTAACTGGAGTGTTGATTGTCATTTTTTCCTCGAATTTATTTTATGTTACTAATGAATGAATGATTTTCTCCATGCGCATGGAACGTGATCCTTTCACCAGTATCGTTGTCGCATCTTTTAAAAAAGGTTTCAGTGCATCGACCAGTTTTTGCTGATCATCGAAATGCCATGCACCTTCACCAAATGCCTGTGATGTGGTTGCGCTTAAATCGCCAAATGTAAATAAATAATCTATTCCTGCTGCACGAATGGCTTGTCCTGCAGAATGATGTAACTCTTTTGCTTCATTACCCAATTCTTTCATGTCACCCAATACCAGAATTTTTTTTCCAGGGAATGCAGCGAGAATATTGATCGCAGCTTGCAGCGAAAAAGGATTGGCATTATACGTGTCATCAATAATATTGACACCGTTTGCGAGTGTATGTAATTCCAGACGTCCTTTCGCAGGCTTTACCTGTTCCAGACCATGCTTGATGGCATCCAGCGGAATGCCTGCAGCAATTGCTGCAGCAGTTGCAGCTAGCGCATTTAATACATTATGTTTGCCGAGCAAAGGTAAATTCACTTCAATATCACCTTTGGGAGTTTGCAGCATAATTTGCTGGGATTTACCAGCGTGATGAATGATCGCTTTAACGTTTGCTTCAGGATGAAAACCAAACGTAATAAATTTGCGATTACCAATCACGCCATGCCAGAAAGTATAAAACGCATCATCGCGATTCAGCACAGCAATTCCGTTTTGTTGCAAACCAGAAAAAATTTCTGCTTTCGCACGTGCAACGCCGCTTACATCACCCACGCCTTCAAGATGTGATGCACCAGCATTGGTGATGACAGCAACATTGGGACGCGTGAGATTGGTCAGATAATCAATTTCACCAAAATGATTCATGCCCATTTCAATCGCTGCATAATGATGTTCCTTGCCTAAACGTGCGAGCGTCATGGGCAAGCCCCAGTGATTATTGAGCGTACCTTGTGTTGCCAGTACTTGTTTTTCATCGCCATGACAGGCAGCGATCATGATTTGTGCAATCATATTTTTTAAAGTGGTTTTGCCATTGCTACCAGTAACTGCAACGACATTGATATCAAACTGATTCCGCCAGTAGGAGCCAATTTCTCCCAAAGCTTTGGTCGTATCCTTTACCAGTAATTTTGGCAATGAGGTTGGGATTTCACGTGAGATGACAGCAGCAACTGCGCCTTTTTTCTGCGCTTCTTCAATATAATCATGACCATCGAGATTTTCACCGCGTATGGCGATGAATAAATTTCCTGGCTCTAACGTGCGTGTATCAATGCTAATTCCCTGAAAAGCGGTCGTTGCTGAAGGGGTGTCTGTGTTGAGCACACTCGCAATCTGTCCTAATGTCAGTTGAATCATTTGCGCAGGATTCCATGGAAAAATGTCTATAATATCGTGTTTTAGCTAGCTTGGAAATGTGAGGTTGTGTATATCCTCAAGTCTTGAATGGCCCTGTTTTCATGCATCGATAATAACACCAGGTTCGCGCTAATTGTACGCCAATGGAAAAACCACAGATGGCGACAATAATCGTGGATATTTTTTCATCCTGGAAAAAATTGTTATTGAAATTTAATGAGTAATTATAAAAATAAAATCTCACCATAATTAAAATCAACAATATGACAAACACACTCCACGAAGCGGGTAAATAAAATTGTGTGGTGTGTTTAATGGCTTTTATCCCACGGAAATAAAATTGCAAATAACCAAAAAGTAATCCCGGTAAAAATGCCATGACTAAAACGGCAGCTTTGAATTGAGTCATGGAAATAATGAAAGGTAATAATGCAATCATGAATAAAGTAACGATAATAGGCAGAATCGCTAATGAATTAAAATTGATAATACGTGGTTTGGTCGATTGATAAGCAAGCAAGGCGAACCAGATGAAGAATAAATATATCCACCAGGATGTTTCTGCCAATGCTCCCCAAATGGAATAAGACATGATGGTTTCCTTGTTTGTTCATCGCATATCATCTGGGCGATAGTGGTTTCGAACCACCGACCCCTGCCGTGTGAAGGCAGTGCTCTCCCGCTGAGCTAATCGCCCGAGGTCAGTGATTTTAGGGCGGGTGAGGGGAAAGGTCAATTGATCTGTGGGCGTGTTGGGATATAATGCGTGGCCTATGTGGTGAGGATTTATTGCGGCCTGGGTGCGTGTCTGTTGTTGATTGTGCGACGCTGTGAGAAAGCGTGAAGGGGTCGCATCTCGACTTCACCCTGTGGACAGGGATTACTGGTTCGGTTAGGTATATTCGCAATGGCTCGTCGGCCTCCGGCCTCCTGCGCTTTATTTGCGAATATACCTAACCGAACCAGTAATCCCTGTCCACAGGGTGAAGTCGAGATGCGACCCCTTCACGCTTTCTCACAGCGTCGCACAATCAACAACAGACAACGCACCCAGGCTCCCAATAAATCCTATACCTCTAAACTAATTAACGATAATTACAATTTATAAAATATAAAATGAAACTGTATTCCAGATATTTGATTATTCTGTTTCTCTTTTTTTCCAGCGTAAATGTTCTGGCTGATACTACTGTTATTCCAGAGGTGAGTGTGCAAGCGAATCAATCTGCCATATCAAAAAAAGATGTGGGTATGCAGACAACACATTTTACCCGCGATGAAATTATCACGAGTCCAGTGACGGATTTATCACAATTATTTCAGCAGCAACAAAGTATCGTGCGTGTTGTGAAAGGTGCAAATAATCAGCCAGCATTAAGTTTGCGTGGATTTGGCGATAATGCAGCAGCAAATTCGCTGATTCTGGTGAATGGTTTTCCATTAACGAATGTCAGTTTGCAATCGCCTGATTTTAATGCCATCGCTTTGTCTGATATTGAACGCATCGACATCATTCAAGGTAGCCAGGGTTCGTTATATGGTGATCAGGCAGTCGGTGGTGTGGTGAATATCATCACTTCTCATCCTGAAAAATGGATGGGAAATATTAATCTCGGTCTCGGTAATTTTAATCAGCAATTTTATCAGGCATTAATTGGCAAACATTTTGCGAATGGTTTTTTTGTTAAGACATATGCGTTTTCCAATCGCAATAATACTGATCGCGATCATCAACAACAAAAATATGCGACTATTTATCTGCAAACTGGTTTTGATTATGCGCGTGGAACCTTGCGTATTGATTATCAGAATTCACAAAATAATTTTCAGATTCCTGGCGGTTTGACGCCTGAACAATTTGCTTATCATCCACATCATTCAGACAGTAAAAATTTTAGTGAACAACATATCGCTATTTTACAGCTGCTGGAAAAACATGAGTTAAATGATAACTGGCTGCTGGAAGCACGTTTGTCACATCAGCAGATTCATAATAATGGATTAATGAGTTTTAATTATCTCAGTGATGAATCGCAAAATTTATTTAATCCACGATTGCTGGGCTCGATTGAAAAAAATAAATGGACGATTGGATATTTTGGACAACAGGCGCATTATCAATTTCATAATAAATTTTTTCATGAACGTGTTGCGGCAACGCAAAATCATTTGTATGCGCAGGTGATAACACCACTCACCGATACAGTCAGAATGACACTGGGCGGGCGTTTTGCCATGCAGCACAATGATGTACAGCAAATCATTGGCGATCATGTGAATTCGCTGAATCATTTGTTTGTGAGTGAGCAAGGACTGACATGGCAGCCACATAAAAACTGGCAATTTTATTTGCGGCGCGATGGAAATTTTCGTTTTGCAAAAGCGAATGAACAAACTTTTTTGCCAGATGATGTCACTGTACTTGCACCACAAACCGGTGTGTCATATGAAACAGGTCTGGTGTATCAGAATGAAATAAACAAGACACAAGTTAATTTGTATAGTTTGCAACTAAAGAATGAAATTGCTTTTATCCCGGCAGAATCTGCTTCACATCCAGTTGGTGCTTATCAGAATTTTTCGCCGACCAGACGAAATGGTGTAACGTTGACGGAAGATTATCAATTGATGAATAAATTGCAATTGAATGGCCAATTCAATTATGTTGATGCGCGTTTTATTTCCGGGGCTTTTTCAGGGAATGAGATTCCTGCAGTTCCTGCGGTGAGTGCGAATGCTGGATTTAGCTGGCAATTTATGGAAAACTTTCGCGCGAAATATTCTGCATTATATACCGGTAATCGTTATGCTTCGCTGGATGTGGAAAATTTGGGTAAAAAACAAAGTGCTTACTGGCTAAATACGATTGCCATTCAGTATTTGCGCAAGTCGGTGGATGTGAGTTTTGAAGTGAATAATGTATTTAATCGCAAATATGCAGCGTTTACATTATTTATGCCAGTTGAACAATCGTATCGATTATATCCAGGGATGGGTCGTAATTATTTATTGACTATCAAAGTGAATCTGGACGAATGAGTGTAACTGCCAATAAGTTTTATATGATTTCCATTTTCATGCACATGCTGTTATTGCTGGCATTGTTGCCTATTCAATTGCGTTCACGTGAATCGGTAAAAATAGGTGATGAAGCCAGTAAATGGGTTGCTTCCTACATTGCACATGATAAAAAACAAAGCGTAGCGAAAAAACATCAAACGATATTAAAGCAAACATCGCAATCACCGATTCATCGTGTTACACAAAAATCATCGCAATATTCTGTTAGTCATCAAGGTGCGAAACAGCAAGTATTATTGCAATTATTGCATGCAGCGATTCAGAAGGAGCAACATTATCCAGAAGGTGCGTTGCAAATGGAAAGACAGGGAAGTGCGACATTGTCATTTATTTTATTTCCTGATGGCAGGATTGCCAATTTACGCATTGTAAGATCATCAGGAACAGATAGTCTGGATCATGCTGCGATTGCTGCGGTGCAAAATGCTGTACCGTTTGCTGATGTCGATGATTATTTGCAGGAATCGAAAGCGTTTAATATCGATGTGGTGTTTAAGTTGTGAAGGGGTCGCATGCTGTCATCCTGAGCACGTTTTTGCTTTTGTGCGAAGGATCTTTCATCCATTGACATCCATCATCTTGTTTTGTATCGTCGCAAAAATTCAGGAGTAAACATATGACAACTACCATAAAAACACAGCAGGAATTACTGCAGGAAATTTTTTTAACACCATCCAGTGAAATCATTCCCAATCGTTTTTCTGCTGAAAATCCGGCATTTTGCACTGGAAAATGTAATGGCAAATGTGCAGGCGCATCAGTCGCATGACAAAAGTGGTTTCACTCGAAGCAGCGCGGGAATATCTTCAGCAACTGGACTTGAATTACGTGGTGAACAGCATGTGTTCGCCGCATTATCCTTTGCCGCGCTGGACTGAAGAAGATGCGTTACATTGTTGTCAATTATACAAAAATTTTTTATTGCTGATGAAAAAACATCAACCCGCACCATTAGTTCCCACACGTCATATTGATGAATTCTGGCACAATCATATCTTGTACACTAAACAATATTTTCATGATTGCGAGCAAATATTCGGACATTATCTGCATCATGAACCAGCATCTCCATCAGATCATCCAGATAATCTAATCGAAGCATTTCAGCAAACAAAGCGATGGTATTTCGAGGAATTTGGTCAGGAATTGTAATGCTGGTACAATGACCCATTTTTGCAATTCCGAAAGGTAAAACTCATGAAGGTTCGTACACGATTTGCACCCAGTCCAACGGGTTATTTACACATTGGTGGCGCGCGCACTGCATTATATTGCTGGTTATATGCCAAAAAAACTCGCGGCACTTTTATTTTGCGCATAGAAGATACTGATCTTGAACGTTCCAGCGAAGAATCTGTGCAAGCGATTCTCGATGGCATGCAATGGCTGAATCTTGATTATAACGAAGGTCCTTTTTATCAGACGAAACGTTTTGATCGCTATCGTGAAGTGATCGCTGAGATGCTGGAAAAGGGCACAGCATATCGTTGTTATTGCTCAAAGGAACGTCTGGAAAAATTGCGTGAAGAACAAACTGTACGCAAGGAAAAACCACGTTACGATGGTTTCTGTCGCAATCGTAATGAAGCAGGTGAAGGTTCATTTGTTATACGTTTCAAAAATCCGCAGGAAGGTGTAGTTGAATTTGATGATTTAATTCGCGGCAAATTGCAATTTGCAAATACCGAACTGGATGATTTGATTATCGCGCGCAGTGATGGCACACCGACTTATAATTTCACGGTTGTGGTGGATGATATGGATATGAATATCACGCATGTTATCCGTGGAGATGATCATATCAATAACACACCGCGACAAATTAATATCTTGCGTGCGCTTGATCGTGTTCCGCCTTTATATGCACATGTTCCGATGATTCTTGGTAGTGATGGCAAGCGTTTGTCAAAACGTCATGGTGCAGTAGGTGTGATGCAATATCGTGAAGATGGTTTTTTACCCGAAGCGCTGATTAATTATCTGGTGCGATTAGGCTGGTCGCATGGTGATCAGGAAATTTTTACGATCGATGAATTAATTGAATATTTTGAAATCAGTGATATTAATCGTTCACCTGCTGCTATAAATACAGAAAAATTACTGTGGTTGAATCAGCATTATATAAAAACCAGTGATCCAGAACATGTGGCGAAAGAATTAGCCTGGCATATGCAAAAGCTTGGGATTGATACGCAAGATGGTATTCCGCTCGCAGAGATTGTGAAGATACAGGCAGAACGTTGCAAGACGTTGAAGGAGATGGCTGAGCGTAGTCGATATTTTTATGAAGAGCCGGTTGAATATGATGAGGTTGCAAAGCTTTCCGCTATTATCAATATTCTTCCATCGATACGCGATGAATTTGCAGCGCTTGCAGAATGGAGAAAGGAAGCCATTCATGAATTATTAAAAAATATTGCTGATAAACATTTCGAAGGCAAATTAGGCAAGCTCGCGCAACCGATTCGTATCGCAGTGACAGGAGGCACGATATCGCCGCCTCTGGATAGTACGCTGGAACTGCTGGGTCGGGAAACTGTGCTAAAAAGGCTGGATAAGCTATTGAATATGCAGCCGCAATTAAATATTAAAGAGAATTAATATCTTTTGTTGACAAACACTTGCTTGCTTCTTAGAATCGCGTCTCTCTCAGTAATAAAGGGGCTATAGCTCAGCTGGGAGAGCGCTTGCATGGCATGCAAGAGGTCGCCGGTTCGATCCCGGCTAGCTCCAGAAAAAAGCGTCTTACGTCCCCATCGTCTAGAGGCCTAGGACATCGCCCTTTCACGGCGGTAACCGGGGTTCGAATCCCCGTGGGGACGCTTTTGGTGTAATGAGTTATAATCTGATGTATGCAATCTAAATCATATTCCATAATATTTCCTTCATCTCTAGCCAGTAAATCAATATTAGAAGTTACTTGGGTTTGGAAATGAGAAATGATATTCAGTTTGTTTCAACTATACTTAAAGGTGTAATTAATAGGGGTACACATGACTGTCCGAGCAATTGATGTAGCTGATTATATTCTGCAGGAACATGGTGCAATGTCAGCCATGAAGCTGCAAAAGCTGGTTTATTATGCTCAAGCCTGGCATCTTGTTTGGGAAGATGAAGAGCTATTTCTTGAAGAAATTCAAGCATGGGCAAATGGACCTGTAATCCCTGATCTTTATAATCTGCATCATGGTTCATTTAGTCTTACACCTGAATTTTTTAAAGGAGATATTTCGCGTCTTACTGAAAAAAATAAGGATGTTATTCAGCGTGTTCTAAAATTCTATGGTGATAAAGATGCTCAATGGTTAAGTGATCTTACGCATATGGAAGAGCCTTGGAAAATTGCGCGTATTGGTTTGGCAGAAGGTGAACGTGGCAGCAGCGTGATATCAAAAGAATCAATGTCGGAATATTACAGCAGTATCTAAAAATGTCTAAAAAAGATAAACGTCAACCTAAAATTGCTTCATCTCCTCAAGGTAAAGAAGTGCGAGCACAATATCAACCTCATGGCAGGGAAGTTCGTGCTAGAGAAAATCCAGGATCAACAGATCATCTCTCGCCAGCCTGGCAATTTCACCTTTGTGATACTGATCATGAATTATGGGGATGGGGAAAATTAGAGCCAAAAGAATTTATAACTCTTATTACTCAACATCTGCAAAATAATGAAAAAATGACTTGGGGACAAATAAAACAAGCAGCAGGTGGAAAATCCAGCGGTACTAATAGTCATCCAGTTCCTATGTCAGGATTTATAACTCATGCGCAAAAACGATTACGTGAATTAAAATTAGATGGTTATGAAGAATTATTCTCGCTACGGTTGAACAGTACTCTTAGACTCTATGGCATTAGAGATGGTAGAGTTCTACGATTTATTTGGCATGATCCGCATCATGGTAGTAAAGACGGAGCTTATCCGACTAAAAAATAAATTTTAGATGGGTTAAAATTTTATGGAGTAGTACTCTCTGGATCGCATTTAAGGAGCGGATATGTTTGATGGAAAAACTTTTCTTGATCAATTTGACTCTGCTTGCAATGAAATTCATTTGGAAATAGAGAGGCAGAGACCTAGAGATATGTTATATAAGTATATGACATATGAAGGGCTAGAAAATATTTTGGCTACAAAGCGGCTGAGATATACAGATTACAGATTTTTTAATGACCCTAGTGAAATACTATTTGGGAAAGGTGTAATAAAAGAGGCTTTGCTTGCTGCAGATATACCATCTGTTCATAAAGAGAATTTTTTAAAAGTCATCAGCAAGATTTTTGATAATTTTGATAATCTATATCAGATATACGTTGGGTGTTTTTCAACATCAATTAATAGATTGGCTTTATGGCGCTATTATGCATGTAATGGAACAGGATTTGCTATTGGTTTTAATGAAAAGTTTCAAAAGATCGATCCGCACGTAGATTTTAGTTTAGGGAAAGCAGTTATTTGTAAGGTTGTTTATGGAGAAGAACAAGCGGCGGCGGTTGTAAATCAATTCATAGATCAATATAGACAAGTTTTAGCATCTGCAAATCATAATGCCAAAACAGAAAGTAGAGAAGCTTATATTGATTTTTTAAAACAAATTGATAGTAGATTAGCAGCTCATTTAATTACTTTTTTGCCGATATTTAAAGATAAATCATTTAGCGATGAAGATGAAATAAGAATGTTTTATACAGAAGGTGAGGCTATGCTTGACCAGTTTTCTGGGAAACCTTTCAATTTTGATGATTCCTTACGTGATTTTGTTGAAATTGATAAAAGCAGCCATCCTTTTGTAAATAATCTTACAGGAAAAAAACCAGTTATTTTACCTGAGGAATTTTCTATAGATGCAATTAGCGAAATATGGATTGGTCCTTGCTGTGAATTTGGCGAGGCAAAGATCGCCATAAAAAATCTATTAATGAATAATGGATATAACTTAAATAAAATTCAAATCAAGCAAATGAACCTTCCGTATTCAATCATCTAAACTGTTTCTATTAAATACGGCTCAATATTATCTCTCATTTTATTTCATTAAATAATTTAATAATGACACTCAGACATGTTAAGTGAGTGTCAATATTAAGTTAAAAATCTCTGCCATTAAATGAAAATTAATGATTATTATCTTCGCAATTTAAATTAATTAATTTTAATTTAAAATTTTTTATATCCTTTCTTGACGATCAAATATGGGGATCGTTATACTTCACAACACCTAGTCTATGTGCCTGAATCGACACCGGATGGTGTACTTCTTTGGAAATCTCCATGGTAGGGTACAAAAGACGCTACTCAAAATTGCAATATCTTAATTTTTCCCTTTATTTTTAATAATATTAATAATGCTAGACCGCAGATATAAATCCCACCTATATCTAATTTCTATCTACATTAATGAGTTAATACCTAAAATGCTATAATTCAAATTACAAGCCATAAAAATCCAGAGGGGAATAAGCATGCACTCCGGGAAAAATCCTTACGAAATACTAGGCTTAGCAGAAGATGCAACCCAGGAACAGATCATGAAAGCCTATAAACTTCAGGCTTTAAAGAAACATCCCGACAAAGGTGGAAACACACAAGAATTTCAGGAACTACAAGACGCTTATGAGCAATTAGTGGGGCGCAGAGATAAACAATTTCAGGCAGAACAATACGCGACTCCCACAATAAATGAATTTACTCCGTTAATGGAAATGATAAAGAAGGGTGGCTTCACAAAAGATGATTTTAATTCTCTTCTCAACACAATTGTGCAATCACCTCCTGCAGATTTTTCCCAGGCAATCAAAAGAATACAAGTAATATCCAGACTTGATTATTCCTTGCAAAAAAATGTTGTACCAGAAAAATGTATGGTGGATGCAATAGCTGCCTGTAATAATTTAAATAAAGATGAATTGGCAGAACTCACTGTTACTTTATCCAATACTTTTAATATGGGAAATCGCATTACATTTCCCATTCTCAGTGAATTGGAGAACAAAGGTATTACGCATATTATAGTGCCAGGTATTACACCTGCTCAGCTTTTACTGACTCCAGACGAATTAAAAAAAGTAGTGAATTTTACAGCACTCAATACCAGTGATAAAAAAGATTTTTTTGCTGTCGCCTGTGAATCTGTTGCCAAAGATAAACTTCCCTTGTCTATTTTCGATAAAAATTTTAGAAGATTATTCAGTCAGGACAAAGGTGAGCTGAACAGATTATTAAAGATAGCAGTTAATTCCAATGTGGATAATTTTGATCGCAAGCAATCTTTTGGTCGCAGTATTTCCTCGCTGATGACATTATTCAAGCCGAGCACGTTGCAAAATATTAACAAAAAAACAGATGCCCACCTTAGAAGGATGCTTGATAACATCGAAACAAAACCTGCGCATGCTGATTACGACAAGTGGGTTGCAAATGTAATCGCATTGACAGCCGCGAAAATCTGCTTGGCAAATAAGACGCCAGAAAATATTGCTCTGCTGGACAAAGTGCTTGCTGATAATACAGGCAGCACAACTAAATCACTTGCGAGTGATGTCAAAAAATTATTGGCAAATGATGAGCCATCACCCACATTCAGAAATCGGAGTTAATAAGATTATGCTTGACCCTTTCCTTGGTAATAAAGTATCATTCGCGCAATAATTGTCTATTTAAAAAACACAACACAAACGCAGGATAAATGACCATGTCTTCCTTGAAAGCTCTCCGAATATTAATCGTATTAAATATTCTCACGATTGTTGCTGATTGCATTTTAGTGGGATACTACGACCCGCAAGTTTCGCCTTTGGTAGGTCAGGCTGATAACATTAGTGAAATGGCACTTTATGCAATGTCCACTTTCGAATTATCACTGCTCATCATCGCATTCATCAGCCTCATATTGACAGTTATATACTCATGGATTGCTATCTGGATTGGACACCGCAGTGGAAAGTGGGCTTTTCTTGCCAGTATTGTCCTGACTGAAATTGCCACGTGTTTCTGGAAAATAACAACAGTCACCGGACTTACGATGTGTGTCGGTGATTTGTCGATGATGCTAACCGGAGCAATATTAGCTATCGCTTTTTTAAATTCCAGAAAAAAAGTAGCATCACTTAAATGATCTTGTTATTTCTTTTCCCGCTGTTTCTTCTTCACTCTTGATAGCTACGATTGCGAATAAACCATAATGGCGATATTTTTTTAAGCGATTATTCTCTTTGGATTTCTCCGTTGCATTTTCAACAGATTTACTATTCGATAAAGCAGCGCCGCCGATACAGGATTCATCACGCAAGTTTGATTCACTTGAATATAATGTCGCTTCCTCACAAATATTTTTTTCTTCAATTGAATTACAGCTCATTTCCCCAGATATATTACTGGCGAAAGAAGCAATGTGGACATTCAATTCCTCGCCCAGGCTTGAGCCACTCGAATTTGATGCTGTCTCTTTATTAAAATTCTTTTTCTCCATGCGACTGATATTCAGAAAGTTTTCATACTTTAAAATAGCCTGTTGTAATGCTTCATTCATTGCAAATTGATCCGATTCATCCAATGTCAAAGTACTTTCGTGTGCGCTCATAACAGGATAAGAATCAAATCTTTTGATTATTAAATCTTCATCCATGATTTTTCTCACCAAAGGAACATATTTTTCAATCGGCAGGCTTTTCTTTTGCTCATATTCTTTTTCATAATCCAGCGCAGCAATTTTGAAATCTTTTTTCCGATTCACTCTTTCAATTGAATCGTGAATCGTTTTTAAAAAACCACTAGTGACATTGACATTTTCCTTGTTGGTTTTCAGGATATCTAATGCTTTGCGTCTATATCCATTGCTCTTGTCGTAATGAGTGGCTACTTCCAGCGTATCGGCAATGCCGAGCCAGCCGTCATGGTGAAATGGGTCAATTGTTATTGCGCTTTCGAAAATGCGTAAGATATCCAGATATCTGTTTTTTTCGATTTTTTCATCTTCAAGTTCTTTTAACCAACGACGACCGTCCTTGATTATTTCGTCATATTGCATTTTATTTTCCAGATAACGTTTATTTCGACCACCGCTCATGAGAATATCCTCGTTTGTGTAAGTTATTAATTTAATGATTTATTTTTTAATTATAAATTTTTTTCGTTATTTTTATGATAAAAAATGAACAGAAATTTTAATTCTGCTCATTATACATACGAAATAATGCAAAAGCAAAGAGAAAATTTTCTCAAGCCACTGAAAGTTATTGTTTTTGTATCTTGACGGAAAATCCTTTCATCGTGCCATTCACGCGACTTGCGTAAGAGATTGCGCAATCACCTTTAACGCATTTGGTTGCACCAAAGATGATCTGGCCTTGTTTGAGGAAGTACATCATCGATTCGCCGTTACACTTCCATTCATAGCCAGAAATATTGTTGTTACGTTGTAATTTCACATCGCCTAAATTCTTTTTTAACCATTCCAGGTCTTCCCATGGATATTTGGTGTCAGAACCGCTGCCAGCAGCACCAATATCATAAATTTGATTCATGATGGCGCTGCAGGAAAGTTTTACTTTACTGATTGGGGCAGGAGTTTTTTCTGCTTCTACAGGCTTGGTCTCTTCAGGTTTTGGAGCTGGAGCAGGTGTTGGCTCTGGTTTGGCAGCAGGAGTTTCAACATGTTGCTCAACCGATTGTTCCACGGGTTTTTCCATGGCGGTCTCCACTGGCTTCGCCGCTGGTTTTTCTTGTGGCAGCGGAATAACTATTTTGGGTAATGATGGTTGCTTCAGGCGTTGCAATGGCAATTGTGGATTTTGTAATGGATGTAATGGCGATATCCATTTTGGTGCAGGTGCTGTTTTTTCCTCTGCTGGTCTGAGTGGAATGACGATCGCAGGTTTTGCAGGTGGTGTTGGCACACTCACCGGTTGTGGTGTGATGACTGGCTTAATCGGTTCGACGCTAATTGGCTTAAGTTCTTCAACCGGTTTTGTTATTGGCGCGACCACTGGTTTACTGACAGGTGCTGGCTGTGGAGCGACAACTGGCGCCGCTTGAATAACAGGTTTAACGAGCGGTTGTGTAACCGGTTTAACGATTGGTACAGGTTTTTTAACGGGTTCAGTTTTTGCTGGTATCACAACCGGTTTTGGTGCTGGCAACACAACAAGTTTTATTTTCGGTTTGACAGGTTCAGTCTTGATTGGCGTCACTGGCTTGGGTAATGGCTGCGTAACAATTTTTGTTTCCGGCTCAACTTTTTTAACAGGTTCCGGAGCCGGTGGTATGACAGGTTTTATCATCGGCTTCAGTAATTGTTTAACAATCGGTTTTGTCACTGGTTTGATGGCAGGTGCGGGCAATGGTTGTGTCACGGGTTTAATAGGCTTGACTTCCAGTTTTGGCAGCACTTTCTTCATGGCTTTTTCAACGGTTTGTTTATGAATGAAGGCTGGCTTTTTGACTGGATGATAATCTATTTTTGGCTGAAAAACGGGAAGCTCGCCAGGTTCTTCCATTGCAACCGTTTTAGTCTTCACGACAGTTTTGACTGGCATAAGCACAGGAGGAGTTGCTTTATGTGCATGTACCACAGGTTTAACTGGTCTAACAACAGGAGTGACTTCAACTTCGACAGGTCTAAGTCGTGGCTTTGGCGCAATTACTGGTTTGACTTCTGCTTCTGCCGGCATGCCTGCACGTCCACCATAGCAACTGAGACAAACAGATAAAGTACCTGCGCCATCATCCGTGCTATATACACCATCAACAGTTGTCATTCTGCCAGTATTGTCGATGACGACAGAAATATAGGAATCATTTTCTTCCGGGCAAACCCATTTATATTGCAATTGATTTGGTGAAACTCTTTCAGTTTCAGGTGTACCCAAATGATTTTTTAACCAGGACAAATTCATCCAGGGTAATTGTTTATTACCGATGCTGGAACCGTAACGTGAAATATCATAATTAATCTGATTGGCAAGGTACGAACAGGTAGAAGCAGAAACAAGAGAAGGCAATAAAAACCAAATCAGAGGTAAAAGACGTCGCATCATGCAAATTCCTTTAATCGAATTCACCTATTATAACGATCCTGACGAGGTTGTCATGTTCAGTTTAGAGTGTATTTTTTACAGACACACCTTCGCAAACCACAGCATTATTATTTCGACTCTTTGGCGCAAACATCACTTGCTGGGATTGATACAGCGATGGCGTAGCAATATTTTTGTAATAACATTGCAACTTTTCTACTGTTGCACAAGATTCCGGAGAGAAACATGAAACCAGCACATCATGACCATGTGCCTTGTAGTAATACAGCCGATTTAAATTCCACAATGCAGTTACATCATTAGACCATACACCAAATATTCTGACAGCAAGACAGAAGAAATCATTGTTATAACGATATAAATTTTTTGGCAAAATGAATTGCTGATTATGATTGATGAATGCATTGAGCAAAACAAACCAGCGTGCCAAAGGATCGTTACTGATCTCGGGATTAGTATTCATCAATTTCAGTGTTTGTAATAACACTGCTGCTTTTTCATTGGTAAGATTGAAAGCATGTTGCAATACAGAGAATTCCTTCAATAATATGAGCACCATCTCGTGATTATCTTCTGACAAAGTTTTATTGAGATGATGATAAATCGTTTCAGGATTTTCATTTGCCAATACATCAAGATTGCTAAGGATAACCGCTTTCACTTCATCACTTATCGTGTAATTTTCACGTGCGATGAGTCGAATGATTTTGAAAATAACACAAGGAAATTTTTCCATATTGGCGCGGATATTTTCAGCAAGCGATTTATTTTTATCAAGTATATTGAAATGGATCTCATGATCAATAATATGTTGCAAGCCATTATGTGGATCAATCAGGAGATAAATTGACAGTGGATTATTTTCATATTTCAGGAGAACAGAATCACAGGTCAAAATACGTGATCTGATATTTTTGGCAAGGTCATTGCTGGGTCGTATGATGCTGAGACCGGTTGCGTGTTGAATATGTTCTGGCTCACCATCGAAATCTTCAGCATCCGCAAGACGCGTAAAATCAATATCAATTTCTGTGGAATAGATTCTGAATATGGGATTTTTTGCTGGGATAAATTCACCTTCATATTCCTGCTGATCATCAGCCCAACTAAATAGTTTTTGGATCGTCTTCATGGGTGTTGTAGTAAGTACATCGATGTCATATGTCCCCGAGTTAGTCAGGATGGCGCGCAAACCGCCACCAACAATATAAACATCATCTGGAAGTTTATCGAATATCTTTATCAGATAATCAGGAAAATGACATTCCTGATAAATTTTCGGCGTTTTTATCGGCTCAGGCTGAATAGCTTGTGTTGCAACATCAGGTTTATTGTTATCAGGCTTATGAAGGTTGATGGCTGGTTTACGTTTTTTGCGCTTGGGCATCTTATTCGTAGCATTGGTAGGCGTTGAATTAATCTCATTCTCTTTCTTTCTTTTTTCGTTAATTGAAGTGATCAATAACGCTGCTTCATCATGAAGTTTTTTATTATCAGTCAATATATTTTCGCAATCGCTGAAAAGTTTTTGGCAAACCGGCAAAGAATAGAATCTTTTGTGCAAGAGTAAAAATTCCAAACGCAAAGTCAATAGTTCATAAAGTGCAATTGATCCAGGATGGGCGGTAGAAAAATCCTTGAATTCCATCAGATTATCAGAGCAAAGTATGTCTTTTGACTCAGACATGGATACATTCATATGTTGTATGAATAATCGATAAATATTAATTCCCATGGATTTTCCGGGTAACTGCATATCTTCATCATGCAGGATATCATCCGTGTTTAATTTTTCGATAAAATCAATATAAATTTCGCCATCAAAATCTTTTATCATTTTTATGGAATTATTGTATAAGTTGATATCATTGTTATTCATCATTCTTGAGATGATGACGCGCATCATTTGCAGCGCGTACCAATGTTTAATACATTGCATCTCCTGTGATTCGCCTTGCAAATTCACGACGGTTTTTTGCAGCGTTTCAAATGTCAGTTTATTGAAAAATGAAAGCATGTGTTTGTCTTTTTGAAATTCCATGAGTGATTCCATGTAACAGCATTTACCTGCCAGCATGTATGCCGTCATATTAACGAGATCATTGCCTTCATCAGTTCTAGTCAACCAACGATCGATGGCTTGCTGATTGAGCTTTTGCAAACTTAATAATCGTGACGATGGTTCTGCAGGAAAATTTTCCATGAAGTAAGTTGCTACCATTGACAGGATAAATATCAAATGTTTGTCCTGTTGTTTATAATGCTCAGGCCAGGTATTGACAGGTATATTTATCATTCGCTTGAGCAGGATTTCGATTACGTTATAAAAATCTTTTTTAACTAGCGGAAAAAGTTTGTCGTTCGCTTTCCATAATAAAAGATAGCCAAGACAAATATAAATCAGGGGATGCATATTATTTTTTTCTGAAGTGTGATTATAAAAATCGGCTATCGTGGTGGATACTTCGGCAAGTTTTTTTACATGTGCAAGTTTGAGTTCTTTATTTTCTTGATTGCATTTTTTGACATTTATAAAAGCTTGCTTGAGTTCTTCCAGCAGATTTTCTCCTTTTTCCATTAACTGCTGGGAAGTGAGTGGTGGAATTTCCTCTAGCTGGATTATACAAGAAGCAGGTTGATCTTTGTTGAGTGCAGCATTTAATTCCTGATCATTGATGCTATCAGCCAATCCTAAAGCAGTATTGTCAGCAGAATCCAGAATTTTTTGCATACACATATCATCACCACCATGTTGCCTGACGATATCGAGCGCATAAAAAATATTTATGAAGCGTGTCAGACGCGTTAATGATGATTCTACCGGGTTTAAGGTTTCGCCTTTTTCCAGGGTTTCACTATGATCATGGGAATGTTTGAGTAGTTCTTTTTCAATGCTAACGATTAATTCATGAATATAATTGAGTGAATCGCAATAATGTTTGTTTGATAAGGAAATCCGTGGCAACCATTCATTGATATATCCAGTTTGTAATGTACTGATTGTGCGGAAAAATTCGCTGAATTTATCCAGCTGATAATTCCTGATTAATTCGAGAGTTTCATTGGGTGAGATATTTCCTTGCTGCAAGGTGATTCTGAAACGTATGGCATCCAGTTGCAACAGCGCGCATTTTTCATCAGCGTTATATTGGGCATTCTTATGTTTTGACTTGAGTGCCTGTATGAAATTATTTTGTATGGTTTCTACTTTTTTACTATCGAGAAATACAGCGAGTTTTCCTAAATTTATTCCATCAGGTTTTTTCTGTTGCAGCTCGTAGAGATCAAAGGCGTAAGCCTGACTGACTGTTAGCAACATGTTGTGAATATCTATAAGCTCAAGTGAATTTTTTCTTGTCTTGATAAAGTTATTGGTTGCTTTCTGGATTTGTAAAAGCTGCAATATTTTTTTACCAAACTCCTGATTGGCTGTTGTTAAGGCATTGATACAATCAGCGGTGCAAGCATTCAATGCGTAAAAAACATAGTGTGGATAATCTGCAAATTCCCTTGGATAATTATTATTTGCCATGATGGTCATTAATTTTGGAGATTCTTCATCAAATGTTTCATACGCTATTTGCTGAAATTTCATGGTTTTTTCATCTGCTATCATATTGTCGATCACCATTTGATTGGCAAAATAGCGGCAAGTTATTTCAGCGGTAATCACTTGAATGAGTTGCTTCAGTGGGGAATTACCATGATTTTTTTTCAGCGCATCAATAATATCTTTATATAAATTTTTAATCTCCCGTAAGGAAATGCTATTCATCCTCGCCTGACTGAGTGCGATGATATAGGTTTCCATTTTTTTGAAACAATCTGCAAAAGGTTGTGGTTTTTTTGTAATCGTATTAGCGTTACGTTTTGATTGCATATGAATTTCTCTCGTTTTGTTTTGTATTATTTTATTAATGCCGCATTATTATACATTTTCCTGAATTAAGCAATTTTACGTTTTCTATGCTTTTTATGATGCGGATGATGAAAACCAAGTGCTTGAATTTTAGTAAATAAATAAATTTTGATCGTCAATGTATGGAGTGACAATGTAAAATATTTTTATAAGTAAAAAATACAGGGAGTGGAAAAATGAATCACAAATCATGGTTGTTGATATTCTCCATTGTGTTGTTACCAGGTTCTCTTTTTGCTCTGCCATCACAAATTAATCCGCCGGGTGAAAAAATGGTATTGGTCGATCCGCGTGAACATCGCTGGGGTGCTTATGATGCTTATGGCAGACTCGTGCGCTCGGGTGTCGCATCCGCTGGTAGCGATTGGTGCAAGGACCTCGGTCGTGAATGCCATACCTGGACTGGCTCTTTCCGTATCAGATCACTTGGCAGTAAAAGTTGTGCTTCTCCTTCCTTTCCTCTGCCGAAAGGTGGCGCGCCCATGCCTTATTGTATGTACTTCAATCCTTATCAGGCTCTGCACGGTTCGTATGAGGTGCGTGATGCTAATATTAGTCACGGCTGCGTGCGCTTGCATGTCGCTGATGCGGCGTGGCTGCGATACAACTTTGTGAATGTGGGTACGTTGGTTGTGATTGAGCCTTACTGATAATAAGAGTTGCTTGTTGCTTGACGAGGGTAAGAACGAGAGTTGATTGCTGCTAGTATCCGGCTTGTACATTGGCATAAGGTATTTTTGCAATGGCTCGTCAGCCTCCGGCCTCCTGCGCTTTATTTGCAAAAATACCTTATGCCAATGAACAAGCCGGACACTAGCTAGCAATCAACTCTATTTTCTTTGCTGACGTTAGCAGGTGTCTGTTACAGAATGACAGACTCTCGTTTCCGATCAAACTAAACGCTGCAAACTTTATTTACCAAGTAAAGATATAATTGAATTAAATATATTCGCAGAACCAGTTAATCTCGCTAATAATGGCTTTCTCACTTCATGACAAATTTCAAATATATGCGCTGTCTTGCTTTGCGAAAATAAATAATCTTCACTGGTGCCAAGCTCATCAACCAGATCCAGTGTCCTGGCATGCATCGCTAACCAGTGTTCGCCAGTCGCTACTTGATTAATGTTAATCTGCGGACGATATTCCTTAATCAAATGCTTGAAATGCCCATGAATATCTTCTATTTCTTGTTGCAACTTTTCCCGACCTTCTTCTGTGTTTTCACCAAAGACAGTGATGGTACGTTTGAATTCACCCGCTGTATGCATTTCAAAATCAATATCCTTGTCTTTTAATAAACGATGAAAATTCGGTAATTGCACAATCACACCAATGGAACCAATAATGGCAAACGGCGCTGCTAATATTTTATTGGCTACACATGCCATGAGATAACCACCACTTGCTGCTACTTTATCAATCGCAATCATCAGCGGAATGTTTTTTGCACGTAAACGAATTAACTCTGCTGCAGCCAAACCATAGCCATGTACAACACCGCCAGCACTTTCCAGTCGCAACAATACTTCATCATTCGGTGTGGCTACGTTTAAAATTGCAGTGATTTCTTCCTTGAGAAAGGAAACAGCAGATGCCTTGATGTCTCCATGGAATGACAAAACAAAAATATTTTTCACTGGCTCAGATTTTTTTTCTTTTTCCTTTTCTTCCCTCTTTTTATTTTTCTGAAAATCCTTGAATTGTTTTTTATTCATGGTTTCAGCAAGCATCAATTCGCGCATTTCATTATATTTATGATTGAGATTTTTAATATGCAATTTGCCTTGTTTTCTTTCCTTGCCTTTGCCTATCAGCATGAGAAAAACAAACAGCACGATAATTACCATCAGGGCAATAATAATTGCTTCAGCAGTAAATACGCCAAGTTGAGTCAGTGCATCTAACATGATAGTTTCCTGTAGCAAAATGAATAAAAGAAGTTTAACAGGAAACTGAACTTATTTCTTCCTGTGTATTTTTTTATTCTCGCGTATCAGTAATATCTTTTGATCCTTGTCCTGCACAATTTTCCATTCCCAGCTTCCTTCACCCATTTTATTTGGAAAAATAAAAGCAGGATCAATGACTAATTCACCAGGATGCTTTTTGAATATCCAGCTATAAGTACGTGGTGCAATCGAGACCATTCCCACCCAGATTGGACTACTGGTTTGTGCAATCACGCGATTGGATTCCCAGAGTCGAATCACCACTAATCCTTTCACACCAGGTACACCACGTCGCACTAATATTAATTCCGGACGTTTATCCAGATATTGCGGTGAAATCATGGATAAATATTCTGTGCTTTGTACATCAGCAATTCTATGTAATGTGCTAATCACATCACGCGCTGGTGGTTCTATCCAGCCTTCTTTTTGCAGGGATTCTTGTATATGTCTGATGTTTCCTGTCCAGGCAATATTGATGGGATAAGAAGGAAAACCAAATAAACTCGTGTTATAAGCTGCAAGCATGTCATTCTTTTGCCACCAGTTATTCATGGCAATTTTGTGTGTCGGATAATTTAATTGCGAATAATTGATGAGCAAACGATTGAAGTAATAATAATGATAAGTTGTAAAGGTAATTAACAAACAAAAAAATGTTACCAGAAGAATGGATGCAGCATGTTCGCGAGGTTCGGTCTGACGTTCATAGGAAAGAATCACTAACATGAGTAATGCAGAGGCGAGCAGCCATGAACCCAGCACATCAGTAAACCAGTGCGCACCTAAGTAAAGACGCGAAACACCGACCATAAATGAAAGTAATATACCGATAAAATAAATTAGTTTGCGAAATTTTGGCTGCACGGAACGTGCAATCAAAAAAGCTAGTCCCATGAAAACAGTGGTGGCAAGTGCTGTATGACCAGATGGCATGGACCAGGTTTCAGGATTCTGGAAAATGCCCCACGGACGCGGAGATTTCAGCAAATGTTTTAATACGTAAACACTGCCAGCACACATCACACCTAATGCCAATGCATGAAAAGCTGTGCGAAAACGTCGGTAAATTAATAACAATACAAAAATCACCAGAATGACTGGCAGCAGAATTTCCTTTTGTCCGAGCAAGGTGATGTTAAGCATGATGACATCCACACCATGTGTGTGAATACCGCGGAAGAGATGATAGATCGCATTATTAATGGGGACAGAAGAAGGGCCGACTGCAGTGACATAAAAGGCCAGACAGAAAAATAAAAACATTGTCAGTAAAAAATAAAATGCGAGATTTAATTGTCCATGCATTTTCACCGGATCACGATGTTTGAGTAGGCGCGTAATAGGAGAGAGCAGGCGCGAGTTTTTGAATTTTGACCAAATCCAATTTTGTAATTGTTCAATCTGATTGTGAAATAATTTGAGGAATTTATATAACAGCCATAAACCCAGAATAAATAACAGACTCACAATCACAAATACCATCATCACATTCATCGCAATATCAGGTGGTAATTCGAGAGCGGCTGCGCCCAGCAAAATGCCAGGCAACATATAAGCTGGTGCCCAGCCAATCGCTGATGCGACGTTGGCAATAATAAAAGGTAATGGACGCATGCCTAACATGCCAGCAACTAATGGTACGAGTGCGCGTACTGGACCCACAAAACGACCGACGAATACACTCATGACACCATAGCGATGTACAAATACTTCGCCAGATTCCAGCAGGCCAGGATAATGACGGAATGGCCAGAAAGATTTGATACGATCCTTGAAATGATGACCCAGCCAATAACTGATACCATCACCTAAAATCGCCCCAAAGATTGCGCACAATAAGGTTGACCACAGTGGAATAATGCCGGCACCAGCGAGCGCACCAATCACTGCCATGGTAATCGAACCAGGCACAATCGTACCAATGATGGCAACCGATTCACTCGCAGAAATAATAAAAGTAACAAGACCAGCTAATTCAGGATGAGCATTCAGCCATTGAAATAAAGGACTGGCTTCTGAAAGCATCAAGTCACCTCTTCGCCAGCAGCTTGTTTGTCAGCATGATAGGACGATCGAACCAGCGGGCCACTTGCGACATTGCTAAATCCAAGTTGTTTTGCAAGTGTGCCAAATGCCTTGAATTCATCTGGTGTCACATAACGTGAAACCGGCAGATGATGGCGGCTAGGTTGCAAATATTGCCCCAGTGTCACCATATCCACATCGTGTGCGCGCAAATCACGCAAGGTTTGTTCGATTTCTTCATTGGTTTCACCAAGGCCCAGCATGATGCCAGATTTGGTGGGAATCGCAGGGTAACGCTGTTTAAATTCCTTCAGCAATAAAAGCGAATGCGCGTAATCAGAACCAGGTCTTGCCTGTTTATAAAGTCGTGGCACAGTTTCAATATTATGATTAAACACATCGGGTAATTCTGTTCCGGTCACTGCAAGTGCGATATCCATACGGCCACGATAATCTGGCACTAATACTTCAATTTTAATTTGTGGAGAATGCTCGCGTATTGCCTTGATGCATGCAGTAAAATGACTCGCTCCACCATCACGTAAATCATCGCGATCAACCGATGTGACAACAACATAACGTAAACCCATTTGCGCAATGGTTTTGGCAAGATGCAAGGGTTCATCTGGATCAAGTGGATCAGGTTTGCCATGTGCAACATCGCAAAAACTGCAGCGGCGCGTACATTTGTCACCCATGATCATGAAAGTAGCTGTGCCATGTGTAAAACATTCCGGCAAATTTGGGCAGGCAGCTTCTTCACAAACGGTGACCAGTTTATTTTCACGCAATAATTTTTTAAGATCGCTCACAGCAGGCGAGGCTGGAATACGTACACGTATCCAGTCTGGTTTGCGCATGGGAGTTTCTGTTACTGCGATTTTTACAGGAATACGTGATAATTTTTCTGCACCACGTTGTTTTGTATTGATTTTTTCCATCCTTCGCGTTCCCGGATCTGGTTAGAAACCATTAAGATAATTCGCGTGAGTATACACTAAATTTTTCATTAAAAAATTGGCTAACTCTGTTCCAGCTCGTTCAGTATTATCAACTGGCGTCAGGCTGAACATCTGTGTCATTTGCAGGGATTTAAAACCGCAGGGATTAATTCGCGTAAATGGTTCAAGGTCCATGGCGATATTGAATGCGATACCGTGATAGGAACAACCTTTGCGTATGCGTAAGCCAATCGAACAGATTTTTTGATCAGCAACATACACGCCAGGTGCTTCTGGTTTGGCAACCGCATTCACCTGATAATGATTCAACAAATCTATGACGGATTTTTCCAGATGTGTGACCAGCTCACGCACATTAAAATGTTTGCGTTTGAGATCAATCAACGTATACACCATTAATTGCCCGGGACCATGATAGGTGATCTGACCACCACGATCGGTTTGTACGACAGGAATATTTCCTGGATTTAATAAATGTTCTGCCTTGCCATTTTGTCCTTGTGTAAATACCGGCGGATGTTCAAGCATCCAGATTTCATCAAGCGTATTGGCATCACGTTGCTGAGTGAAATCTTTCATGGCTTGCCAACAGGAAGAATATTCCTGCTGTTTTAGCCAACGTATATTGAGAACTTCAGTAGACATCACAAAACCATAATGACATGTGGGGAAGAAGATAATTCGCGATAAACATTATCCAGTTGTTCGCGCGATTCGACATGTATCGTTATGCTTAATGCGCAATACTTTCCTTTTTGACTCGAGCGTTGTTGTATCGCGCGATCAGAAAAATTTGGCACATGTTTATGTATCAGCATAAGTACATTGGCTTCAAATTCATCTGAATGTAAGCCGAAAATTTTGAGTGTGAAATCGCAAGGGAAGGTCAATAACGACTCTTCCCCGGACGGGTTTTCTGTTTCTGTCATGCTAACCTGTATTCGCTTTTTCCTGCGGTTTGGTAAAGTATTTTTTAATGTTGAATTGCACGGAATCCGATGCGCGTCGCAAAATGCCACCTTCTGGATTATCATCCAGCGCAACCAGAGGAGATGATGCAATTACCTGATTGTTTAACATGATGTTGATGGAACCATACACTTGTCCCTTTACCAATGGTGCTTGCAATGGGTTAATCAATGTCACCATCGGAATCAGTTTTTTGTATTGTCCTGATGGCACAGTGACATACAAATCATTACGGATGCCAAGATCAGTATTGGTATTCGCACCTTTCCAGACACGTGCATGCACAACAGGTTTGGTAGAAGTATAAAGTTTGTGTGTTTCATAAAAACGGAAACCATAAGTCATCAGTCGCATGGAATCTTCGGTTCGCGCAACATCACTCGGTTCGCCGAGGACAACAGTGACAAGACGCATACCATCTTTTTTCGCAGAACCCACGAGACAATATCCAGCTTCATTGGTGTGACCAGTTTTCAGGCCATCAGCAAATTGATAGCGCCACAACAAACGATTACGGTTAGGTTGTTTGATGCCACCATAGTTAAACCATTTTTCAGAATAATAAGAATAATCTTCAGGAAAGTTGTTGATATAAGCCTGAGTCAGAATGGCAAGATCACGTGCAGTGGAATAATGTTCCGGGTTTGGCAAGCCAGTACTATCCATGAAATGACTATTTTCCATGCCAAGTAATTTTGCCTGCTGATTCATCATTCCAGTAAAGGCTTCTTCAGTGCCTGCAATGTGTTCTGCCATCGCAACGGTTGCATCATTACCAGAGGCCACCACAATTCCCTGAATGAGATCTTTCACCGGGACTTCATCACCAGCTTTGACAAACATGCGTGAGCCTTCTGTCTTCCAGGCTTTGGTGCTAATCAACACTTTATCATCCAGCTTCACCTGACCACCTTTCAATGCGCTGGAGATGATGTACATCGACATGAGTTTGGTGAGACTGGCAGGTGGCATGCGTTCCGTGGAATTTTTTTCTGCGAGAATTTTGCCGCTGGTCGCATCCATTAATACATAACCGGTTCCCTGAATATTTGGAGCACTTGGCATAAAGCTTAATGGTTGTGGCTGAACTGGAACAGGAATGACAGGATTGGCAAGTACAGATACGCTGGCAATCAGTGTAGTAATTAATGCAAGAAAATGTCTTGTCTTGACAGTCATGTAAGTGGTTCCTTGAGTGCACGATGGATAATGGCAAGAGTTTAGCAAAAATTGGCTTAAGTCTGCCAGGGAAAATTTTTCTTGTTTTATTAATTTTCCAGCGCTAATATCGCCGCATCATTTTCAATTCAATCTGAAAATGACTTCTGTAGATCATCCTGTCCTGGGATGAATACAAATCACAACTCTCTGCACAAACCCTCAATATCCATTCCGATCTTGTGTGGTTTTGCGCATTTTTTTATTCCATATTTTCATCAAGGAGAATCATATGTCATCGCATCAAATTTTTTTCGCTCTTCTGGCCAGTTGCATGTTAGGTCATTCTGTTTATGCCAATCCTCCAGTGAAGCCAGAAACGGCTATTGCTATTCAAGCGCCTGCTACCAAAGTGAATATCAATCAGGCAAAAGCCAAGACATTGACCATGGTGCAGGGATTAAATCCTGCCAGTGCGCGTTCGATTGTGGCTTATCGCAAACGACATGGGGAATTCAAGACACTGGACGATATGGCCAAAGTAAGAGCATTGCATAAATTAAGTCCTGCGGAGTTGAAGGTGATACAGGATCAGGTAAGCGTGTAAATAAAGTGAAAATGTAACATGGAGCGTGGCAAAGACGGCCTTCCCCCTGAAGGGGAAGGTCGTCTTGCCACCACAGCTTGCCACCTGCATACCGAGACGTTATAGTCTCCGCAATAATTCTCACGGTAAGTTTTGATGAAAGATAAACCAATTGTTCCAGTTATTTTATGCGGGGGTGTCGGTACTCGCTTGTGGCCATTGTCACGTGCGGTGCACCCCAAGCAATTACTCTGCCTCGTTAATGATCAGACCATGTTTCAGAATACCTTGCAGCGTGTGCAGCAAAACACCGTTTTTGCTGAGCGGCCGGTGGTTATCTGTAATCAGGAATATCGCTTTATCATTGCGGAACAAATTCGTGAGATTGGCTACGAACAAAGCACCATCATTCTCGAGCCAGCAGGTCGTGGTACTGCACCTGCTGTGACGATTGCTGCCTTATCCTTGCTCAAAGATGAAGATGATCCCATCATGCTAGTGATGCCGGCTGATCATAACATCAGCAATCATGCATCTTTTATTGCGAGCGCACAGCAAGCGGCAGCATTAGCCGAACAAGGCTATCTGGTGACATTTGGTGTCGTGCCGAACAAGCCAGAAACAGGTTATGGCTATATCAAGCGTGGCGCAGCCGTATCTGCGACGGGTTATCAGGTAGAACGATTTGTTGAAAAGCCGGATGTCGTCACAGCACAAGCTTATCTCGATTCTGGTGATTACTGGTGGAATAGCGGTATTTTCATGTTCAAGGCATCGCAGTGGTTAAAAGCGCTGGAAAAACATGCCGGTGATATTTTGCAAGGCTGTCAGCAATCTTATTCACAAATAGCATCCGATCTTGATTTCCTGCGTTTGCAGGATGCATTTTTATCGATTCGTAATGATTCCATCGATTATGCCGTGATGGAAAAAGCAGAAAAAATTGCAGTATTGCCATTGCAATCTGACTGGAGTGATGTCGGTTCCTGGGATGTATTGTGGGAAATTGGTGATAAGGATCATGCTGGCAATGTGATTCGTGGACAGGTCCTCGCTCAGGATGTTTCCAATTCTTATCTGCGTTCAGAAAAACGTTTACTGGCTGTTGTAGGATTATCTGATATAGCTGTTGTTGAAACACAGGATGCAGTGTTAGTCGCGCACAAACAACATTGTCAGGAAATCAAATCTGTCGTCAATGAATTAAAATCCCGTCAGCAAACAGAAGCCGATTCGCATCAGCGTGTTTATCGTCCCTGGGGTTTTTATGAAACACTGGTATTGGCTCCGCAATATCAGGTGAAACATATCGTGGTAAAACCAGGCTGCAAGTTGTCGTTGCAATTACATCATCATCGATCTGAACATTGGGTCATTGTGAGTGGTACAGCAAAAGTGACTCGTGATGATGAAGTATTAATGTTGCATACCAACGAATCGATTTATATTCCCGCGCTTGCCAAACATCGCATCGAAAATGATTCTGCTGAGTCGCTGGAATTAATTGAAGTTCAGACAGGTAGTTATCTCGGTGAAGATGATATCGTGCGTTTTGATGATGTGTATGGAAGAGGATAAGCGCAGTTATTTCACAAAAAAATCTGCGCTTATTCCGAAATCAAAACCCAGGTTGTATATGCGCTTCCCGAACATTCCCAGTATTAAATATTCCCTTAAAATTATTCTTATCAATATCATTCAATATTAAGCGTATATTTTCAGCCGTATATTCCCGCTGTTTCACATACCTGTTACCAGCCAGTTGTTCATCACCATACACTGCTGAAAGTTCAAAGTAATCGCTATCATACGTATTGCGTTTTGGATGCGGTATGAAAACGACAGGCTGTTCGCCAAACGTCTTCTGAAATTGTAAAGCGAGCAAAGCTTCCATGATAATAATGTCCTCTTCGGATAAATCAGAACGCTCATATCTTCCTGAGATACAAATCACTTCCAGATGCTTATTTTTCCGTACAATATGCCCACCACAGTAAGCTTCATCTGTCACCAGTGATGGATGTCCTGCGCGATCATCCCAATCGATGTATGGATGATTATGCTCATCAAATGCATCGTGGATACCATAATATCCCCACATTTCCTGATAAGCATTTTTAATGCCAAGTGCGACGATGAAATCATTACGCAATAGCCAAATGCGCTTTTCATTTACATGCAATTGATAATTGATCTGATCCAGATTTTCATATGCAGGATTAATGGAATTTTCTCCCGCATAAACTTTCGCACTCGATAATTGTTTGATCGTGGGAATATTTTCGCGAATATAATTTCTGCCTTTTTCCAGCAGTGTCAGATAATCAGGATTTTTGTTTGCAGGATGGGAAAACATGCGTTGCGAAAATTGTTTGGGTGGCAGAGGTTCATTTAATGTCAATTTGATATTGGCAAGTAATTGATGCGCGAATTCATCGTCGATTAATTTAAATTCGGATAAAGGTTTAATCAGATTGTCATGCTGAAAATCAATATTAGCTGTGCGTTGTCCAGTAATAGTCAACGTTAGTCCCAGTAAATTGATTGTTCTTTTATCAAGATCAGAAATCCAGCGTAAACCAGCTGTTATTTTCACAGATTCAGCATTGCAGGTTTTATATAATGCTGATAATGACTTATCACCATTTATAATGTCATCAATGAGTGGACCAACAGATTCCTCAGTAACGCTTATTTTTATCGCAGAAGGAAACTTGATCAGCAAATGAAATCGTGTACCAGAAAAAGTATTGATTTCACGTTCTTTGATTAAAGTGGCAAGAGAGAATTGTTCAGGAAAAGCATTAAGTATATTTATATTAAATAGATACATGTCACACCTCTTTTAGCAATTTATTTAATGTGCCTGCAATCTGAGATATTCAAATCAGCACAACGAACGGGAAAATTAGCATGTCAGATAAATACGGTCAAGTGCTCGCATTTACATTTAACTAATTTTTATTGTCTTTATTGGTTAAGCAGACTACTATCCGTCAAATTTTTATATTTTGGTATGGAGTTGCCCATGGCATTTTTATCACAAGCTCAATTGGAAGCGATGAATTTCAAAAAACTCGGAAAAAACGTCAAAATCAGTGATAAAGCAACTATTTATTATCCCGAACAAGTTGAAATTGGCGATCATTCACGCGTGGATGATTTCTCTGTATTGTCTGGGAATCTCAAGATTGGCAGATATATACATATCACTCCCATGTGTGCGCTTGCTGGCGGTGAAGAGGGAATAGAAATTGGTGATTTTGCTGGCATGGCATGGGGAACGCGCATATTCACACAATCTGATGATTATACCGGTGAGACCATGATCAGCTCGCTCATTCCTGAAAAATACAAAAATGTTTATAAAGCACGCGTGATTATTGGCAGACATGTCACCATGGGTGCAAACACTGTGATTTTGCCAGGCGTGCATGTAGCAGAAGGTTGTTCGATTGGTGCGATGACACTTGTGTTAAAAAGCACAACACCGTGGGGAATTTACGTGGGTGTTCCGGCGAAACGCATCAAGGAAAAAAGCAGAAATGTGCTGGAAATCGAAAAGCAATTTAATGCTGATATGGCGGAATAACCCATTAATTTTTGTAAACCTGTCGCACAATGGTATAAGGGCGGTGTTTGATTTCGACAAACATTTTGGAAAGATAAATTCCAACGATGCCAATAAATGAAATAATCAAACCGCCTAATAGCCAGATCGATGCCATAATTGATGTCCAGCCGCTTAAGATTTTATGCAGAAATATTTTTTGCACGACCAGTAAAAAACTATAACCGCAGGCAATCGTCATAATCATTAATCCGCAATAAAAAATCCCAACCAGCGGCAAATTGCTAAATGAAGTAATCGAATTAATCGCAAGTGCAATTTTTCGTCGCAAAGTATAAGTAGTAATACTGGATGCGTGCTTTTTTACTGTCTGCGGATGTTGTTTGAAACCTGTAGCATGCCATAAACCAGCAATATAAATTTCGCGTTCTTCATGCAGCAATAATGCAGCGACATATTGCTTTGTCATTAATCGTGCGATGGTAATATTTTCTGGCAATTTTTCTGGTGTGAGCCAGCGCATCAGGCGATAAAATAATTCTCCACTATAACGTTCGAATAATTTGCCTTTTCTTTTTTCCTGCACACCGTAAACGACATCACAATTTTCATCGTGCATTTGTTTTGCAAATGGAATAAGCCATTCTGGTTCTTCTTCAAGATCACTATCCAGCAAAAAAATATAATCACCGCTGGCATGCTTTAGTCCTGTCATCATGGCTTTATGGTGACCAAAATTACGTGACAAATCGACTATGGAAAGGGTAGGGAATTTGTCGAGTAATTTAATAGCAAGGGCGAGGCCATTATCGGGTGATCCGTCATTTACCAGAATAATTTCATGATCATTCCCTGCGAGCTTGCTGGCGCTAGCAAAAGCACGCTCACAAAATTCTGCGATATGTTTTTCTGAATTATAAAGCGTAGCAACAATTGAAAGTTTCATGGGATTTCCTGCAAATTTACGCTATTAATCTTTAGGTACAGAACCTATTGTGTTTCTCCATTTGAGTGACTATTATCCTTCAAAATTACAGATTTGGTAAGAGGTGAGAGGCAAATGACCCATCTGTCGCAAGCACAACTTGAAACAATGAATTTTAAAAAGCTGGGAAAAAACGTAAAAATTAGCGATAAAGCGACGATTTATTATCCAGATCAAATGGAAATTGGTGACCATTCCCGCATTGATGATTTCTGTGTGATTTCAGGAAATATTCGCATTGGTGCTTATGTGCATATCGCTGCATTTTGTTTGCTGGCAGGAGGAAAAGAGGGAATTGTGCTGGAAGACTTTAGCGGCATTGCCTATCACTCACAAATTTTTACTGAATCTGATGATTATACCGGAATGGCAATGGTGAGCCCGCTCATACCGGAGAAATTCAAAAAAGTATGTAGAGCAGCTGTGACTGTTAGTCGTCACGTGATCATTGGCGGGAATGCTGTTATTTTTCCTGGTGTGCATATTGCTGAAGGTTGTTCAATAGGAGCAATGACGCTGGTGACGAAAAGTACCACGCCGTGGGGTATTTATTTCGGCATACCTGCAAAACGCATCAGGGAGAAAAACAGAAATGTGCTGGAAGTGGAAAAGCAATTTAATGCGGAATTATCTTCCCATTCCACGTCTGCTTGATCCCTTCCCGCAAATCCAGTTTGCATTCCCACGCGGGATAAGCTTTGCGAAATTTATCATTACTCAACTGACACGATTTTATGCCAGCAAAATTTTCCTGCATGTTTTCATAGGTATGTTTGCCATCGGTTACTTCATGGATGATATCCAGCACATCCTTAATGCTATGCGATTGACCCGAAGCAATATTGAATGTCTGATTTAATCCATTATCCGCATTATTCAGCACAGCAATCACTGCTTTTGCCGCATCACTGGCATGCAGAAAATCACGCGTAATATTGACATCGCCCCAGATCGGCGATGATTTGCCTTGCAAAGTGTTATCGAGAAATCTATCGATGATACCTTGTGGTAATAAACGTTTTTGTGTGGAGCCATAAACATTGGCAAAACGTAAAATCGTAAATGGAATTTGATGATTGGCAGAATAAAAATGAATGAGTTGTTCCGACAATATTTTTCCAAGCGCGTAACTGGAAGTGGCATGCAAGGGTGAAGTTTCATTTGCCGCACCTTTTATCTCCCCATAAATTGCTCCACCTGATGAAGGAAAAATAAAATGCGGACGTTTGCCTTTCATCGCTTCCAGCGTATGTCGCAGTGCGGGCAAGGTATGAGTAAATTCATTGACAGGATCAAGCGGTGATTGCGCAGGAATACTAAAAGCCGCGAAATACAGCACATAATCCACATCTTTCATCGCCTGTTGCAAAGAAGCTGGCTGATGAAAATCGATAACATGAATCGCAGCAGGTTTAAATGCGAGACGTATTTCATCTTCTGGCTGACGTAATGCAGCGTGTACGTGAACTCCCTGTTGCACTAATTGTTTGCCCAGCTCAGAACCGATCAAACCGGTTGCGCCAAATAATAATACTGATTTGTGTGATGTATTTTTCATATTTTATGTGTAATCAATGTTTGAAATAATTGTTCATATTGCAAGGATATCGTATGCCAGGTGAATTTTTCCTGCCAATGATGTTTCGCACTTTTGCCTTTGGATCGCAGCATGGTTTTATCTTTCATTAATTCCTGCATGCGTTTGGCAAATTTTTTCGGTTTGACATACACATAACCTTGCTGATTAATGTTCGCTTCACAAATAAAACCCGCATTCGTCCAGGCTGCAATTTCCTGTGCATTACCAACTGGTACAGATAAGAATGGTGTACCAGCGGCTGCCGTTTCAAATAATACCAAAGGTGAATATTCGATATTGGAAGCAAATACAAATAAATCTGCATTCATGTAAGCCTGAATCAATTCTTCACGCGGCAAGTTTAATTGTAAAACTTGTTTCTCAGGCTGTGTTTCAATGCGTTTAATACATGCTGATAAGGAAATACTTAAAGGCATACGTAGCTTTTGGTAATACAGACAGGTTTTATCTGCATACATGCGCAAGAAATATAATTTATGCGGAATAATCTCCAGTGTTCTTCTAATCACAGCCATCAAACCATATTGATGATAAATCTGCATACCTTTTTTTATTTTGCGTATCAGCCGTTTGAATAAGGCAGGTTTAGGTAGCTTCTCAATAGTAGTGGACGTTACATTATTGTTTATCACTGGCGGCATATGCTCAAAAGGATTATTACCGTTTAAGATCAAAGTAACCGGGCGTTTACCAGATTTTAATCTGGCAAAAGCACTGGAAACTTCAAGATGACCTTTCGTTCCCGTCAAACTGCCAACCGTCAGAAAGATAAAACTGTCTTCAGCAATGCCATGACGTTTACGAAAATCTGCATCACGTGCATGGTTAAATTCATTTTCATCCGCACCATTTGGGATTACTGAATAATTCGTTAGCTGATGCTGACGTGCAAAATTAATATCACGATAATTATCAGAATAAAAAATCAGGTGATCGAATTTTTTTAAAATATTCGGTATTTCCCGATAATAATGTTGATAATGCAGTTCATACAAGGCAGCAAAACCACAGGGAATAAAGACTTTTTTAGCGTGAATATCATCAAGCGCTGGCCATAGCGCATCAAACGTCCATTGTTGTGCAGCCTTGATGAGTAATACATCGCAGGGAAATTGTTTTACAAATTGCTGATAAGCATCAATCTCACCACGCATGCCATTGGCGAGATTTCCCATGATGTCGAACTCAACAATATTCACACCATTTAAAGTAGAAAAATCGCGGTTTTTTAGTTTCGTTGTGACAACCGTGACTTCATGACCACGTTGTGCAAAACGTTCGGCGAGTTGTCGCATGACAACTTGTACGCCACCAATACTGGGGAAATATAATTCACAAGCTAAAAGTATCTTCATGATTTAAACGCTCTTTTATATAGTCCATAAAATTTTTTTGCCATTCCCAATAAATGCACTTTATTTAATTTATGTTGCATGAACTGATGCTGTAGAATTTGCAGGCGTTCTGTTGTGATTTGCAAAATTTCCGGATCCTGCTTGCCAAGCCGTTCACCAATTTGCTGAATGATAGCCTGCATTTTTTTGATATTCGGTCTGAGCGACACGCGTTTGTATGCTGAATGTGTCAGTGCAGCGATATCCTGCATGTGTCTGGTTATCACAGCAGATGATGACTGATGAGCAATGTTTTCAGCGCAAATGGTGACAAGTTTATCCACAAACGGATGATTAACATCGCGTGACATGCTGGTTGCCACTTCACGATAAACCAGCAATCTTTCCGGCAAATTTGCAATTTTATGCTGTTTTGCAATACGCGACCATAATTCAAAATCTTCCGGTGGTTGACGTTCAGGATCAGTGGAATAACCGCCTAATTCACGCACGATTTGTTTATTGAACATCACTGAGCTATGTACAAATGGATTGTTGAATAACAATTCGAAACTCAAACGTTCATGTTGCGCTGGATGACAATGATGACGAGTGGTTGCAAGATCATTCGCCCAGATAGTCGCATGTGTTCCCAGTAATGCGCATTCAGGATGCAAGGCAAGATAATCAAATTGTTTTTTAAGGCGTGTAGGTAATGAAATATCATCCTGGTCCTGACGCGCAATATATTTTCCTTGTGCAAGTTCGATGCCCTTGTTCAAGGTTGCAGACAATCCCATATTTTTTTGATGAATGATTTTCATTCTTGGATCGTCATACTGAGCGAGAATTTCAGCAGATTCATCTTTTGAGCCATCATTGATGATCAGGAATTCGAAATCAGTAAATGTTTGTTGCAGGATGGAATCAATGGCAGCAGCAAGATAATGTGCGCCATTGTAAACAGGAAGTAATACCGTAATCGCAGGTGCAGTCATAATCGTATCCATGATGCTGGAACAAGATCTGAAGCGTCATAGTTCGGATCCTTGAACCATTGTTTTGGAGCAATCACTATTTTTTGTGAGGAGGGATTAAGCCAGGCTCCCCACCAGCTAAATGTGCTATTGGCAATGATGTGATGTTCACACGCACTCATCAAGCGTAAATCTTCATGATTTTGCACAGCGTTATTGTGTGCAACATAAATCGTGTTTCCTGATAAGTGCAGATGTTGTTTCACCCATTCTGGATCATCGGAGAAAACATAAAACGATAATTCTGTATTTAATTTGTTAGCAAGATAAGTAGCAGCTTGCTGATAGTAATCCAGTTCACAAATGCCATGCACAGCATTGGCGGATGGATTGGAAATATAATCGCCGCGACGAATATGCACGGAAATACTTTTGCTATTTCTGATTTGCGTAAGCATATCTGCATTCATTGCATCAGGTTCATCTTTGAAACTAAATTCCTGGCGAATAACCTCTGCAGCACTGGAAAAGTATTTTTCGCATTGCCAGTAACCGGATAAATAACTGTTGGCTGGCAATGTTAAAAGTTGTTTATTAAATTGTAAACCTTGTTCCTGATATAACTTGAGATCTGGTCGTTTGCCAGACAGATGCTGCCATATTTTTTTTAGCGTGGAAGCAGGTGAGGTGTATGCGCATTCATTTGCATTGGCGATAGCTGCAGAAATAGCAAAATTTTCCAGTGCATAAGCATGTAATTTGTAATCATCATAAGCGCGAATATCAATTTTGAATGGTACATTGAGACGCTCCGCCAATGATTTGCCTGCTGCATAACAAAATAATTGATTGCCAAGTCCGCCGACGATTTTTGAAACAATCATTCTTCAACCCTGTTCCATTGTGGTGTTAAAAATAAGAGACCTGCTTCGCGTGGCAAATGTCGGGTAGCAATGATTCCGCCCGCTTTTACCTCAAATTCCAGACAATCGTGAACATGGTCGAGTGTTGCTGATTGATCGGTACCGACCCAAAGACTAATGGAATAAGTATCAGGGTAGAAGCGTAAATCAGGTAAGCAGATGGAAAGAATTTCATTTTCCTTTTCAGGCTGAAAAAGAAAATGCGAATCCACATTTACCATGTTGGCAATTGCCGTACCATCATCTGTTTTTAATTCGACTGCGCAACGCAAGGTTTTTCCAAGTAAATTAGCATTAAAACGTATGGCAAATTGCAGGTTCAGTGCATCACCCACATGGAATGGTTTTAATTTCGCATGGCGCTCTGCACTCACACCGAATTGCGCCCATAAAAAACGTGCGCCTTGTTCGCCACCATTTCTTAATTTATAAGTATCAAGTTCAATAAAACTTGCTTCTATGGTTTTTGCCTGGCCAGTGTAACGTTGTATTACTTCCTGCGTCGTACCAAATGCAGTCATCTGACCTGATTCCAGCAACATTGCCTTGTCACATAATGCTTTAACGGATGAAATATTATGTGTGACGATGATTACGGCACGTCCACTTTCCTTGCTAAGATATTTGATGCGCTCATAACATTTTTTTTGAAAACGCGCATCGCCTACCGCTAATACTTCATCAAGAATAAGTAAATCAGGCTCGAAATGCGCAGCGATGGAAAAAGCAAGACGCACATACATGCCGCTGGAATAATGCTTGACTGGTGTATCCAGAAAACGGCCAATTTCTGCAAAATCAATAATGTCATTAAAATATTTTTTAATATCCTTGCGTGACATGCCAAGGACTGCACCATTTAAAAAAATATTTTCGCGACCAGTTAGTTCTGGATGAAATCCCGTTCCAACTTCCAGTAAGCTGCCCAACTTGCCAACTAATTTCACATAACCTGATGTTGGTTTGGTAACGCGTGACAATATTTTTAATAAAGTGGATTTGCCGGCGCCATTTTTTCCGATAATCGCCATACGATCGCCGGCTTGAATGTTGAAGGAAATATCTTTTAGCGCCCAGAAAATTTCCCGTTGTTCTTTTTTCTGTGAACGACCCAGATTTTTTAGACGATTGCTGAATTCTTCACGAAAGGAACGATCGCCGCTTTCCTGTTCGTGACCGATCAAATAACTTTTTGAAACATTTTCAACCTGAATGACTGTCATGATTATATCCTGTCAGCAAAGGTTGCTTCTGTGCGGTAAAAGTAACTGCAACCAAGGCAGAGTATGATGATGGAAGTCAGCAAGGATAAAGGCAGCCATTGCCATGCCATTTGCTGTGCTGATGCACCGAATAAGCTCCAGCGAAATCCATCAATGATGCTGGCAAGAGGATTGAGATAATAAAGCCACTGGTATTTATGAGGCACAATACTGCTGCCAAATCCAACGGGACAAACATATACGCCCAATTGCACCATGAAAGGAATCAGAAAACGAAAATCACGATACGTAACGTTTAATGCAGCTACCCAGATACTAATACTGAAAGTCACAACTACTAACCACACAATAAAAAATGGCAAGAATATAATTTGCCAGGAGGGTAAAAATTGAAACCAGATCATGACACCGGCAAACAATAAGGCAACAACCAGTGCATCCATAAATGAAACAGTTAACGAGGCGAGGGGAATCAGTAAGCGTGGCAAATAAATTTTACTGATGATGCTAGTGTTGTTAATCAGGCTATTGCCTGCTTCTGATAAGGCATTGGAAAAAAATTGCCAGGGCAACATCGCAGCAAAAACAAAAAGCACATAAGGGATATTGCCGGAAGGAAGATTGGCGACTTTGCCAAATACCAGCGTAAAAACTAATACGGTAATGAGGGGTCGCAGTGCAATCCAGGCGAGTCCGATCACAGTTTGTCGATAACGTACCAGTAAATCTCGCCAGGCAAATAAATAAAATAATTCACGACATTGCCATAATTCACGCAAATAATTTTTTATTCCACCAACCTGCACAGAATGTATTTCTGTGATAATTATTTTTTTCGGTATTTCAGAAGTAAGTTCAGAGGTGCTCATGCGACAGAAACCTCTCTACTTAATTCATCGAGTGCCTGACGCAAATAAACAAATTCTGCATCCAGGGGATAATGATGATTGCCGATAAAGAAACCGCGTTGATCAATGGCATCTGCATGATGCAATTCACCGCTAATGGTGTAGTCAAACCAGCGTAATACTTCATTTTTTGCAAAATTACCTGCAACAATCGGTCGCGCATCAATTTGATGTTTTGCAAATACAGCTAATGCATCAGTGCGTGTGCAAGGTGCGTTTTCATCCAGCAATAAACTGAAACCAAACCAGCTGCTTTCACCAATTTCCTGTTGCGTACGAATGAAAGGATAATGCGACATGATTTCCTCAAACCGTGCAGCATTGTCACGGCGATGCTTGACAATATCGGGTAATTTTTTTAATTGGCATAAACCAATCGCACCGGATAATTCCAGTGGGCGCATGTTATAACCAGGTAAAACAAAACGGAATGATTCAGAAAAACTATCATCTTTCTTTGTGCCACAAACTTTATTGTGTTTTGGCAAATGACGCGTCCAGCCATGTGCACGCAGTGCAAGCAGGATATGATACAGTTCTTCATCACGCGTGACGATCATGCCGCCTTCCATGGTGGAAATATGATGACTGAAAAACGAACTGAAACTTCCCATCAAACCAAACGTACCCGCTTGTTGATTCGCAAAAGTTGCGCCCATGGATTCACAATTATCTTCGAGCAAAATAATATTACGATCACCAATGATCTGTTTGATGCGATCAAACTGATTGAGATTACCCAGCAAATTGACAGCCATGATCACACGCGTTTTATCAGTAATGGCTTTTTCTAGTTGTTCGAGATCAAAGTTCAATGTATTGAGATCAATATCAACAAATTTCACGCGCAAGCCATACTGATATAAAGGATAGTAAGTCGTGCTCCAGGAAACGGCTGGCACAATGACTTCATCACCAGGTTGTACGGCATTGGACTGACGATATCTTAATGCTGCAATCATCAAAAGATTGGCAGAAGAACCAGAATTTACCATGACGCAATAATCAGAATTCACATAATCAGCAAAGGCTTGTTCAAATGCCGCGACTTTCTCGCCCATGGTAAACATGCCAGATGCAATTACTTCCTGCATGGCTGCAATTTCTTCATGGTTCCAGGTGGAATTAGCCAACGGATAATTCATGCGATACTCCTGATTCGAGATAATACGCATACGCGCGTGCAATGCCTTGCTCCAGTGTGGAGCGTGCTTGCCAGCCGAATGCAGATAATTTGTCTATGTTTAATAATTTGCGTTGCATGCCGACTGGTTTTGTCAGGTCATGAACAAACTCACCTTGCCAGCCAACAATGTTCGCAGCAATCTGATAATACTCATTGATCGAATAATCGTAACCCAAACCTGCATTTAAAATAGCTGGCATTTGATCATAGTCACTGACTGATTTCATGACGATATCCGCAAGATCACTTGCACACATGAATTCACGTCTTGCTTCACCATTTCCCCAGATTTCCACAGTTGGCAAAGAGTTTGTTTTCGCCAGATGGATTTTATGAATAATGGCTGGAATCAAGTGCGAATGCTTTGGAGCGAATTTATCAAAGCGACCATATAAGTTACACGGAATCAATGTTTTGTAATGATATTCAGGATTTTCCCTGAAGATGTACTGACATAAACGCAACACCATGATTTTCGCAAGCGCATAACCTTCGTTGGTGGGTTCCAGTTCACCAGTCAGAATCATTTCTTCCGGTAAGGAATCTTTGCAATTGCGTGGATACATGCAGGAACTGCCAAGATTGATCATTTGTTTGATGCCAGCTTCGCGTGCAGCTAATACGATATTTTTCCCCATTTCCATATTCTGAATCAGGAAATTAACCGGCGATGCAATATTGGCGTGAATGCCGCCGACCAAACCGGCTGAATGAATAATCAAATCTGGTTGCTGCGTTTTTAAATAATCAAGCACAGAGTGGTAATCAGTCAGATTCAATGATTGTTTTGCTGGCGTGAGAAATTCCACCTGTTTTGCAAGTGGATGTTCCAGAATGTTTTTGCCCACCATTCCATTGCTGCCAGTTAACAGGATGCGTTTTGTCATATCAGGATGCTTCGCTTTCAACCTTGCGTTGTCTGGAAGCGAGATAAAGTTCATCCTGCACTTCCTGAAAGTCTGCTGCTACCATTTCACTGACTAATTCAGCAAAACTGGTGCGTGGTTTCCAGCCTAGTAATTTATAAGCTTTGCTTGCATCACCAAGCAAAGTTTCAACTTCTGTTGGACGGAAATAACGTGGATCAATTTCCACAATGACTTTGCCAATTAATTGATTGGCAGCAGCTGGCGCATTTTTATTTTCAACTAAAATACCTTTTTCATTCTGGCCTTCACCACTCCATTCAATTCGCATATCCAGTTCACTGGCAGCCTGATTAACAAAATCGCGCACACTATATTGCACGCCAGTTGCAATCACAAAATCTTCAGGTTTGTCATGCTGCAACATCAGCCATTGTGCTTCAACATAATCACGCGCATGTCCCCAGTCGCGTTTGGCATTGAGATTGCCGAGATAAAGTTTGTCCTGTAAACCTAATTTAATTCTTGCGAGTGCACGTGTGATTTTACGTGTCACGAAAGTTTCGCCGCGCACAGGCGATTCATGATTGAACAAAATGCCATTGCAGGCAAACATGTTATAAGCTTCGCGATAATTTACTGTTATCCAGTACGCATATAATTTGGCAACCGCATAAGGACTACGTGGATAAAATGGTGTGGTTTCCTTTTGCGGTGTTTCCTGCACCAGACCATATAATTCAGAAGTGGATGCCTGATAAAAACGTGTTTTATCTTTTAATCCGAGAATGTGAATGGCTTCCAGTATGCGTAATGCACCGAGTGCATCAGAATTTGCGGTATATTCGGGTTCTTCAAATGAAACAGCTACATGACTTTGTGCAGCAAGATTATAAATTTCATCGGGTGATGTTTTTTGAATGATGCGCACCAGACTGGATGAATCAGTGAGATCGCCGTGATGCAGGAAAAAAGAAGAATTCTCTACGTGTGGATCTTTGAATAAATGATCGATACGATCTGTATTAAACAATGAAGTACGACGTTTAATGCCATGAACGATATAGCCCTTGTTCAATAAAAACTCGGCGAGATATGCGCCATCCTGTCCCGTAATACCAGTAATAAGTGCGACTTTTTTTGACATCGTGCGTACCTTGATAGTGATTTTTAGCATGGAATCCGTTAGATTAGCCGTGCATTTTATATTCATTCCACTTTAAGATGCAAACGGTATAAATACGTGTTCGAGCGAACTATTTACAAGTGATAGCAGGCATATGATTGAACGTAATATTTTGGTAACAGGTGGTGCAGGTTTCATTGGTTCTCATACTTGCATTGCACTCGCTGCAGCTGGTTATAAAGTGATCGTGCTGGATGATTTGAGTAATAGCAATGAATTGATGGTGGCGAGATTGCGCAATCTTGTGCCTGATCTGAATTTCATCAAAGGTGATGTGCGTGATGCAGAATTACTGGCAAATATTTTTGCCGATAATCCCATTGCTGGTGTTATTCATTTTGCTGCGCTCAAGTCTGTGAGTGAATCGCTGCGTTTGCCATTACATTATTATGATAATAATCTCGTTGGTTTATTGAACTTGCTTAAAGTGATGGATGAAGCGCGTGTTCATACGCTAATTTTTTCTTCTTCTGCAACTGTTTATGGAAATCCTGAAAAGTTGCCGCTGGATGAGCAATCACCTTGTGGTGGCGTCACCAATCCTTATGGTCGTTCGAAATTATTTATAGAATCCATCCTGGCGGATTTGCATCATGCAGAGCCCAAATGGAATATTGCAAGACTTCGGTATTTCAATCCCGTGGGCGCACACGAAAGCGGCATGATTGGTGAATGGCCGAATGACGTGCCGAGTAATCTGATGCCTTATGTGCAGCAAGTAGCAGCTGGTTTACGTTCGCATGTAAATGTTTACGGAGATGATTATCCGACGATTGATGGCACAGGTGTGCGTGATTATATACACGTGATGGATCTGGCTGAAGGACATGTTGCAGCGCTGGAATATTTTAACAGGCAATCGGGTTTATTAACGGTGAATCTGGGAACAGGGCAGGGAACTTCTGTCTTGCATATGATTCATACTTTTGCGCAAGTCAATGATTGCAAAATTCCGTATAAAATCGCGACGCGCCGCGCAGGTGATGTTGCCTCATGCTGGGCAGATGTATCGCTCGCAGAACGTGAATTGCGCTGGAAAGCAAAGCGTAATCTTGCGCAAATGTGCCGTGATAGCTGGCGCTGGACGAAGAATATGGTGGGAGAGCAGTCATTCTGAGCGTATTGCGGAGAGCTGTCATCCTGAGCGCGGCTCTTGCTTTTGCGCGAAGGATCTCCTTGATGACAATGCGGTGTTCGTTGGAGATCCTTCGTGCAAAAGCAAGAGCTGCACTCAGGATGACAGCTCTCCGTTATCAACACAGGATTTAACTCATGCCGCAAATCAGCGTCATTTTACCGCTATATAATTCCGCAAAATATCTGCATGCTGCATTGCAAAGTGTGTTTGCGCAAACTCATACCGACTATGAAATTATTGCCATCGATGATGGTTCGCAAGATGAAAGTGTCAGTATTATCGAGAGTTACACCGATCCGCGTTTGAAATTAATATGTCATGAAAAAAATCTCGGATTAGCAGCAGCATTAAATACTGGCATCAAACACGCAACCGGTGAATGGTTGGCACGGCAAGACCCGGATGATATCAGCCTGCCAGAGCGTTTCGCAAAACAGATGCAATATTTGCAACAACATCCTCGCTGCGGATTATTAGGCACACATGCGCGCATCATGCGTGATGAAGTTGAAACACGCGAGCTCATTCAATATCCAGCAGATAATATTTCCCTGCAAGTTTCAGGTTTGTTTTACTGCTTGTTTGTGCATAGTTCCGTGATGGTGCGTCGTTCCATTGTGCTGGATGCAGGTTTATATTCAACCGATCCTGAACGCAATCCACCGGAAGATTTTGATTTATGGTTACGTGTGATGTCACGTTGTGAAGTGGGAAATATTGCTGAACCATTGCTAATTTATCGCGTGTTGGCAACAGGGATTACACAAATGAAACGTGATGTCATGCAAACGCGTACCTCGCAAATATCCTGTGACAATCTTGCAAAAATATTATCGCGTTCACCGAGTGAATGTCTTGATCTGGTTGCAGCCGTGCGCTTTGATGCGCAAAGATTATCGCCGCAACCAGATTGGCAGCAAAGCATGAATGTTTTAAGAGAATTGCAGGATCATTTAAGCAAACGATTTATTGCGAATGACATGCAGATTGATCGCGCAATCAATCGCTTAAAAATACGCGTGCTAATAATGAAAACTGCTTATCGATTTTGTGGCCAAGGTATATTGGCAAAGATGCTCGCGATCGCGAGAATAATAAAACAAAAATTGAGAAGAATATGAAAGTTCAAATTTTATGGGGCGCAGCTGTTATTGTCCTGGCTGCTTTAACGTTACTGTTATTTTCTCAATTGCTCGGTGTGCACAATCTCGATTTAATGTTGAATTATATTAATGATTCCATAGGCCATGTTACAACTGCTCGGCATGTTGCGGATGATCATCATGCAGAAACCTCATTGATTTATTTATTAATGCTGCCACGACATGCCACACATTTATATATGCCTGGTTATTATTTGCTATTAGCTTTTTCATACCTCTTGCTTGGTGTCAGCACATTTGCCGCATTATTACCAAATTTTATTGCCTACATTGCAACAAGTGTTCTGATTTATCTTGTCGCAAGCCATAGATATGGCATTAAGACAGGAGTATTGGCAGCAGTTATTTTTATTTTAATTCCCTGTCAGCTGGGTTTGACTTTCATGGCCATGACAGAATTGACATTGACATTTGTAATTTTCTTATCATTCACGATTTTTTATTTCGCCAAAATTAAATACAAGTACTTTCTTGCTCCAGTGTTGATAACAGTTTGCTATCTATTCCGGCAAACAGCGATTTTTATGCTGATTCCATTTGTTCTGCAAATCGTTTATGAAGATCATGCGTTGCCAATTAAAAAATATGGCAAACTTGCAGTTACCTGTCTGGTGACGGTTATCCTGACGACTTTATCGAATAAATGGATGATGTCTCAGGGAATGTATGGAGTGGATTTTAAGCTGTTATTAAGTGGTGGCATAAAATATGGTTCAGCATTTCAGATAACGCCAACTTCTTCCTTGCCGATATTGCTGTATGAAAATTTCATGCGCAACCTGCATGATTTACTGACCTATAGTAATCCCTTGCTAACGCTCGATGGTATGAATGGATATTATCGCAGCTCGCTTTATTTATTTTTGATATTTGAAATAGTGTGTATTGTGCAAGCGATCAAAACATTCAGACAGGATTTCTTTCCGCTCGCTACTATATTGATGTCACTCGCCTTGTTTCTGGTTTGCATGGTAATTGATGTTGGTTATCCATCTGTTGTGATGAGAATTGTTTTATATTCGATGCCATTTTTGGCGATTAGTGCGAGTGTTGCTTTGCTGAACCGAAAAAATGCAAGTGCATGTTTGCTCGGGGTTATGATTTTATTATTAGTCCATTCAGGATTAGCGACGCAAAAAACATTGAACGAATACAGGCAGGTTCATGATAAAAGATTGCAATTTTTCGCATCGTTGCATCTTGATGCGAGAGAAATCCTGGTTTCACCAGTCGATATTTCCATGGAATGGGTGCTGGATCATTATCCATTAAAATGGACATTTGTACCGACTGATGAAGCAACTCTTAAATTGCTACAGCAAAAATATGCAGTCAATGTAATAGTGTTATCGCAATATGATTTGCAATCATTGCCACATGAAGTGCTTGTGCGTAATGGCATGGGTTTATCTGATAAGGTTAATTTTGCAGGAACAAATTATTACGTTTACAAAAGTAATTGAGGAACCTGTGGCTTAGTAAAAAATCCTTCCCCCTCAGGGGGAAGGTGTCCGAAGGATGGATGGGGGAATATGAAATTTTTGCATGTATATTACATCTGCTTTTTAAATTCAACGATTTGACCATTGTCACTCGCTTGTTGAGCTGTGTTGCCAAACAAAAAGAAATTATTATCGACAGTGATATTTTGATCAGAGAATAATTTTTTTATCGCTGGGCACAATGACTGCAATTGTTCATTACTAAGATGACTTAGTGTTGCTGATAGCAGTTTATGTGCAAGACGGTTCCAGGGGGTATCAATAATCTCGACAATTCTATCAAAATATTCTGCCATTATTTTGGGATGTTGATTGGGTTCAAGTGTGGCTAATATCATCACCTTAATATCAGGGAATGACTTATGACTCGTTAGTGTATCAATTGTACCGGAAATGATTTTCCGGCTCATGATTTCAGATTGAGTTGGGAGAATCTCTTTAATAAAATCTGTTACATATAAACATCGGCCTTCAATATATTGCTTTGTGAAAATAAATATTTTATCAAGGAGATACAGTTTTGATTCCTGCGTAGGAAGCGCATTATAAAGGTTTGCCAGTACATCAGTATTAATATTGAAAGCATTGTCACGAGTGATATGCAACCAGCATTTATCTATTCCCGCTTCGATATGTGCAGGATCAAGTGACTGCGTAAGTGCGATCAATTCCATCTCTTCATTTTTCCGATATTTTATCATGTCATATAATTTTAATTGCGCGTCGCTAGAGACATATGCCCCAAGTGCAATTAATGTGTCTTGTGCCAGCATTTTAATTGGGTGGATTTCCAAGGTCGACATGTGAAAGTTAAGCTTAATAAATTCCTGAAAAAATTGATCATCTGGTGAAGATCTGTAGTATAAAAGAAGTGTTTTAATATTTTTAGAAAAGTGTAGCCAAAGAGGTGATGTATGAAGAAGTGTCATGTGATTATTTGTGACGGCAGGCAGAATGTCATGAAGAGTCGTGCGCATCATTTCCAATTTTTCCTGGCGTATTTTTTCTGGCATGCTTTGTAAACAATGTGCCAATACTGTCGTATAAATATTTAAATGTGTCATTGCAAGCAATTTATACATTATATCAAAGGAGTTAGCAGAATTATTGTTATCCGTGATCATCATTAAGGAAAGCAATAATTTCAGATATGCACCCGTCGGCGGATGTTCGTTCATCCACCTGAAATCCTGAATATTAACATTGGCGGATGTAAATTCGCCGCTATTAGGTATCGTATTTTTTTTATTTTTTTCTATTAACTCATCCAGCATGTTTTCATATTTATTTTTTGAATTCAGTGCCAGCAAAGTCGCCATTATCATTTCGAAACCGTTCTCGAATTTAATATTCTGACTATTAAGATCAAAATAAGCACTTTTTAATTTATTAAACCAATCATCAGCTATTTGCACATTTTCCTGAAATATTTGAACCAGACTATCAGATGGATTTTTAAGTTTGACGATACAATCCACGCCATTAATCACTTCAATTACAACATTTGCCTTGAGTAATTCTTGCAGACAACGGACTGCGAACTGTTCGGATCTTGAGTTAAACAAAGGGAAAACTTTTTCCAGCAAAAAAAATTTTTGCTGTTCATTTGATAGCACAGAAAAAAGTAGGGTAATGAATTCTGCTGGATATGACCTAAAGGGAATTACGTCAAGTAGGTTGCTGTATGCTTGCTTATTGCTATTCTTTAACAGCTGACAAATAGCAAGGAATGATATTTCCAATGGGTGAATCGCACCGTTTTTAATTTTAGAAAGTCGGTCTTCTTCAGGTAATTGCGACCATATTTGACTTAGAATAAAAACAATTTCCTTTTTATATATCACAGGTATGCTTGCTGTCAGTAATTTATCATCATGCTTGCCGGATATTAATTTTTCCAGGAATTCATTTTTGACAGTGGTTTTTGCCAGCATCAAATACGCATGCAGGTAGGGAATAAGATTATTGGCTATTTCCAGGTGAGAGCTTGAAACAAGTTTTTTGAGAAGTTTGCCACTTATCTTATCTGTTGCTGTATCAAGATAAGGTTTTAATAAAATTGCCGCATAATTAACAGATGAAAATTCCTTATAAATAACTGGGCCATCATAGTTTTCAATACTTTCGTTATTATAATAGAGGCGAATAGATTTGGTTGCCTCAGAATCAATAGTTTCAAGAAGATGTAACTGTACCTGGAATTCAGCTTCAAGTCGCTGCTTTTCTTTGTGAGTAATTGAGGATTTTTGTTGGGACTTGATATATTGCAATAAAATAACATAAGTGACAGCGCGATAAAGTGGTGTCAGACACGCTGATGCCAGAAGTTTTTTAAGTATACCGAACCATTTGTTGTAAGTGTTATCTGATGTGAATGTGAATACTTCTGTCGTCAAATTGAGGTTAAGATACAGCCAGATAATAGTATTTTGCAGTTGTGGCTTATTTTTTTCTTGCAGAAATTTTTGTAAGTGAAGGAAATGATACTCATGCCAAAATTGCTTATTGATTATAGCAAGCATATGCCAATCGTCATCTGACAAGTACGAAAGGATATTGAACCCGATTTCAGCCGGCAGAAATATTAAGGTTTTGGTGTCAGTGTTTGTGGCGGAAAGCATAAATACTCCTCATTTATTCATTTGAAATTCACTAAGATTACTTTCATTATCATTACCCGGAAAGGAAACAATTCCTTGCTGGGTAGTGTTTGCAAACAAAAAGAAATTATTGTCGAAGGTATTGTCTTTGTTCACAGTTGATTTTTTTAACTTCGCAGACAGCAATTGCAATTTTTCATCATCAAGATATCTCAATGTTGGAGATAATAGTTTGCTTATGCAAGCTTTTCCGTTAAATTTACCAATAAATTTAAGTATGGTTTCGAAATTTTCTATAACTATTTCTGGATTTTTATTGGCTACAAGTGCATCTAGTATTAATTCAGTATGTAAGACTTTTTTTGCAATCAAGTCTATTGCATACAGAAATATTTCTCTAACCGAACTTTCATAAAATGATATTGGTAATGCATTTTTAATGAAATCCTGAATAAAATGATACGTAGTAAGATGTCCGCTATTGAATGTCATTTTAATCATATATGCTTGTGATTCATGACTTGGGAGTGCTGCATAAAATTCCATGACAGTTTCCGATTTGATGCCGCGAGTACGAATGTGCTCCCATAATGTTTCTATGGCAGCTATGATCTGATCAGCATTAAATGAAGGCATGAATCTGATCAGGTCTTTAATATCATCTTCTTTATGTTTCAGAATATTAAATATTTTTTTTTGCATATCGATATTTACATGAGTGGTAAGTGCAATCAGTGTTTCCTCCGCTAGCGATTCTACATAATCACAGTTCAACATGTCGGCATTGAGGTCTATAAAATCCCAAAGAGAATGATCAGTAAGCGAAGATTGATAATAGGTGAGCAGCATGCAAAAATTTCTGCAAGAAAAAAATAAGCCACAACTGCAAAATACTATTATCTGGCTGTATCTTAACCTCAATTGGTTTTAATTCTTTCATGTCGTATTTCATCAGATTCATTTTTCAATAATCGCGCCAATAATTGATAGTAAATTTTTTCACAATTTTTCGAATACAATTTATATAGCCTGTCAAAATGGGAAGAAGAGACTTTGCTGCCCAGTATTACCGCCAAAATATGAATAAAATGAATATATATTTCAAATTGATAATCTTCTTTTACATATTTAAAATGATGTAGCTTCGCATCAATTGTAAGTTTACTAGCATGCAATGTCGCACTTTGTTCAATTAGGGTTATTAATTCATCAAGGATGCTATTATTTATATCATTCGAATTTAATATCAGAAGGGTGGCCACGATAGCTTCCATTAAATCTTTGTATTTAACAATGCAGCCGTTAGTGGTAAAAGAAGATTTCATTATGATTAGCCATTGCCCAGCTAATTGTTTATCCTTTTGAAGAATCCCAGCCAGGCTATTATGTGGATTTATAAGCTTGATAACACAATTTGGATCATTAACATCTCCGATCGACACATTTTTTCTGAGAAGTTGTACTAAGCAATTTACTGCAAATATGTGATTTTCAGTATTGAGCAATGGAATAATATTTTTTTTCAGAATAAATATTTGCTCCTCCGCTGGTAAAGCGTGAAGAAGTATGGCAGTCAAATTTGCAAGATATGGGAATAAATATGCATAATGGACTGTATTGTTTTCTTCATCTTCGCATTGGGTTGTGAGTAATTGATTAACGATGATGCGGGTTATCGCACCACCTTGTCTTGCCAATGCATTACCCAATATTTCCGCATATGTAGTTGGTGCATCTTTTAAAAAATTTATCAATGTTAAATCTATGTATGACAGAATAGCTTCAATTGAAAACTGACGAAACACATGTGAGAGTGCTGTAATGATTTTTTCTTTTTTAAAGTTTTTTTCAATCACCGTGCAATTAAATACATCAAAAGAAACGGCTTCAAAAAGTTCGATGCATTCCTCATTTTTATTGTTATTAAGCAGATGACAAATAGCAATCATTAATGCATGTAGTATTTCAGCATCACTATATAGACTGGAATAATCATTCACCTTTTTTCTAATTTTATCCAGATAGCCATCATCTATAGTATGCATTTTTAAGATTAAGTGACGCCTTGGCGACGACAGCCATATTTGACTGACGATATATGCAACTTGATTTCTGTATTCATCATATTTTGCCTTCAGCAGAAATTTATCATCGAAGTTTTGATTTTTTAGTGATTCCAGAAATCCTGCTTTCGCATCTGTTTTGCTTAATTTAAGATACGAATATATATATGAAATTAAATTACAGTTGACTATATCCTGGGGCACTTTTGCAAAAAGTTCAGCAGCAAGTTTGCTGCATATTTTTGTGGGTGCTACATCGATATAAGGTTTTAGCAAGATCGCTGTGTAATTAGTAGATGAGAAAGTTTTGCGTATGTCTGGGCCAGCATAATTTTTTATATCCTTGCTATTTCTATCCAGTGCTATGAAAAAAGATTGATGATATAGCTGAATTGATTTGACAGCCAAAGGTTCATCCTCTTGAAGTAGATATAACTGAATCTCGAATTCAGTCTGCAACCGTATCTTTTCTTTATCGGAAACCGAAGATGGTTTTTGTGATTCGATATATTGCAATAAAACAACATAAATGATTGCTCGATAAACAGGTGTCAGGCAAGTCGATGCCAGAATTTTTTTAAGTATGCTGAACCATTTGTTGTAAATGTCATCTGATGTTGATGCGAGTAATTCTGTCGTGAATTTGAGATTGAGATACAGCCAGGTGATGGTGTTTTCCAGTTGCGGCTGATTGTTTTCCTGGAGGAATTTTTGCAACTGGTAGAAGTGATTTTCATGCCAAATATTTTTATTGAGCTGGTCGATTAAGTGCAAGTCGTCATTGGATAAATATAAAAGAATGTTCAGCTGAATTTCAAACGGCAGAACAAATAAGGTGTTAGCGTCAGTGTTTGTGGTGGAAAGCATAAATGTTCCTCGTTTTTAATTACGGAGCACTGTCATTCTGAAGCAAATGTCTGTCATCCTGAGCGCGGCTCTTGCTTTTGCGCGAAGGATCTCATGATGAGTCGTGCACATTCATCATGAGATCCTTCGCGCAAAAGCAAGAGCCGCGCTCAGGATGACAGACATTTGCTTCAGAATGACAGCGCTCCGTAACATCTTTGGAATGACAGTGCCATGTATGTCTCTACTAACTTACCCATTCATCTGTTGGTATATTTTTTCCTGTGATGAAGGAATTTCCTGCTGAGCAAACATTTGTAATTTCTCATCAACCAACTCAGATAATCTTTTCAATACAGGATTATAATCAGCATTCTTTTCCGATTTATTGCCAAACATCATATGAACATTCGCCTTAATATTATTATCCGACGAACCTGACAATTGCTTTATGTATTCATTCAATTCTTTTTGTATTTCAATTACGTCATTTTTATCATTCGCTAAAGCCAGGTGTAATGAAATATATGCTTCAGCAGCTTTATTTTTCTCTAGCTTTTTACTTTGCAGAATATCGATCAGCGTGTTCATATCAAATATCAAGTCTGAAGATGAATTGGCTAACTGCGGGCATAATAATTGCAATTGCTTCATATCCAGATGAGCTAACATTCGTGATACCAGTAGAGCAGCCATTTGTGGGATAGCTAATTTCTCGGGATCTGATAACTTATCAAAATACTTTGCTAATAATTTATTGCGAAATCTATTTAGCATCACCACCGCATTCTGCTGGATGGATTCGTTATGAACATTGCTTGTAAACGAATAAATCATCGGGAATATTTTATCTTCAACCGTAGCTGATGAGCACGAAAGTGCATATGTGATGAAATCGAAGAAAAATTTACTGGCATAATCCGCATTTGCACTGGCGTGTTCGTATACAAGATTAATCAAATATAATCTGGACGTATCTTGTGAAAGATTGTTATATACATCCTGGAGCATGATGTGCTCATAAATTTCATCGTTTCTTCTCAAAATTCCCCATATGGTATTGATTGATTTATTGGTATATTCGCTGTCATCCAGCGCTTTAATGATTGCAATAATCTCTTTATGTTTCACACTTGCATTAAAATATTCACTATTGGTTAAAACTCGTAGTTTGTATTCAGTAGGAGTATGAAGAAGCAACATGCTTATTGTCATGCGCGCTAATATGTGCATTCGTGGACTGCCAGGTTTTAGCGTGGATAGATTGAATTCCATATATTCATCAAACCCTGTGCTTTTGGGAGATAATTTGTAATATGCGTTAAGGGCGTAATAATCCCTGTTAAGCAAGTTAGCGAGCGTTTGCTGTGCATTGGGTTTTGAGAGTTGCATTGTACCGTTAATATTATCTGCAAAATCATTCAGAAATGATCGCATAGCTTTGAGTCTTTTTGATCGATTAGCAGAATTCTCTTTTCTCATTAAATTCGCAAGCAGTAGCCCAGACAAAGCTGAATCCTCACTGCCAGTCATTATATAAAATTGATCGCATAATTCTGATGAGACTCTTCCTTTTATCATTGTTGATAACAGGAGAATAAATGCAAGTCTATCATTGTTTTGATTGGTATCCGATGCTGTATTGCTGAGCGTGGTAGAAGTTTCAGTTATCAATTCAATTATTTTTTCATCTGATTTTAGTGCATGCAAGACTATATGAGCGATGTTCTGCATATCCTTCTTATTGTCATTGTTTTCCCTGATAGCGGTTTTCATCATCGCAAACAACCTATTGGTCAAGGATTTGTTTTTTTCAAGCACTTCAACTAATGCAGCCGATGGATCTTTGAGGGTTATCTGGAATTTATTATCTTCATTATCCATATGAATATTATTTTCAGCTAATTCAGCAAATATTTTAATGACGAATGACTGGCATTCCGTAACTTCAAACAATGGATTGACATTATCGCACAGTTGAATGATTTGCTGATCTTTAGGCAGGGCGAGAATCAGTATCGAAACAAATTCAGCTAATCTCACAAGTGAATATGGATGATAATGCGTTCCTTTAAGCTCTTTTTTTGTGTTTAGGATTAAATCAAGCAAAGCCTGAATCACTTCAGGGTTTTGCTTCGCTAATGCATTGGCAAAAATGTTTGTGTAGAAAGACGGTTTATATTCGATATTTACGAGAAATTTATATAATTGAAATTTGAAACAATGGATTATTTCGTCCTTTGAAAGAAGTTGAAATGCTCGTGCTAATGCACTTGACAGTTTTTTTATTGAAATATCGTTGTCATGTTGCACGCTGTAAAAAATATCATAAGGAATCACTTCCAGGATTGCACTGACAGATGCACTGCTTGTCAGATTGCTTAATAAATGAGAAATGCTATTTATTATATTGGTTGGTTGCTCTGAATGATGTCTTAAACCGGACAAACGTACATCTTCAGTGGAAAGTAACCAGATTTTGCCGATGATGAAAGCAAGGGCATTTTTGTAATCATCACGAACATTCATTGCCAATAATTTTTGTTCATATTTCATTATTTTTTCGATAAATAATGATGTCACGGAAGAATCTTTTGATAACTCAAACCATGCTTGTATGAGTGGAAGAATATTGGTTTCGTTTAGACTTTTTAGATCATTGTTCAGTTCAGACAAGAGTTTTTGTTGTATTAACCGTTCTGATCTGCCGATATAAGGCATTAGTAATACTGTTGCGTAATTAAGCGTTGAAATCTTTTTGCTAATAACAGGAGCTGTCCAGCGTTTCACATCAGGCGATTGAAGATATGCATTAATCGCATGCGCAGCATCAGTATCCAAATCCTGCAAAATCTGCATTTGTATTTGATATTCTGCTTCAATTCGTTTTTGTGCTGTTTTAGTAAGAGAGCATTTTTTTTGCTGTTTTATATATTGCAATAGAATCACGTAACAGATAGTGCGATACATAGGTGCTAATTGACTTGTTGCAACAATATTTCGCAGCGTATTGTACCAGCGTTTATAATCTTCTTCTGATGCTGACTGCAGTAACTTTTTATTTTCTTCAAGATTCACATAAAGTGAAGTAATCATGTTTTCCAGTTGCTGAGTATCGTTATCGTGCAGGTATTTGTTCAAGAGTAAACATTTATTTACATGCGTTGAAAGCATAATGAAATCCTCATTTTCAAAATAAATTTAGCCACGATGTGTTGGATGGCTTCTATAACCATCGAGTGCTATCCAGCAACTTTTCGCCCAGCCGTTTTCCAATTCGATATCAACAATGCCAGTTAAAGGTGCAGGACCTTTGTCCCAGCGAATTTTTCTTTCCTTAATGTTGTCAGCAGCATAGAGGTTAATGAATGTTGCTGGAATGAATCCAAAAAATAAGATAACGCATAGTAAAAATCTGATGCGTGCATGATTGATTGATAATGAAGCGAGCCAGGCACCCACTCCTAATGCGCACAAGGCAACCGAGAGAAAAATACAGAATAAAACATTTGCATTATGCCAATATCCCACATAAGAAAATGTTTCTGCAAGACGATTGAGAAGCAAGAGCATGAGAGAATAAATTGCGAGTATTAAAAAACCAGTAAAAGCAGCGCGTATATAATTGAATGTATCTTTATAGAGTAAGAATGCAGTTGGCATCAGCAAGCTAAAAACAAGCAAACTACCTTTGCTTATATAACAATTTATCCATAAATCGCGCGGTGTTATAAAGCTAAATCTGATCAAATCTCTTATGTTGTGAATACTGTTATTCAATCTGGGTGAAATCATCAATTGTCTTTGCCAGTGGCCTGGTGATATACCATGACTGATAATTAATCCAGCAATGCTGCTGATAAGCAGAAAAAACCATAGCGTCGAACGGGTGGATTGTGGCTGTAGATACCTGAAGTAAATAAAAGCCATCACCGCAACCATCGTAAAACTTAACGATAAGGTAGTTCCTGATGTGCCTATCATCATGCCTGTGATGATGGCAGCAGATATCATCCCGATATTTATTTTATTTTTTACATGCAAAAAAAATACAGCAGCAAACAAAATTTCAATCGGAAGAATATAGCCAACATTAATATTTTGCCAATGCGTAAGACCATGTGCCATTAATATCTTGTCATCGATTGGCATCGCAAAAAATTCAGGTGACCAGAGAAAAACCCACCACGCAAATGGAATCATCAGGAAAATACCGATAAGAAATGTAACAGGCATTTTTTTGATATTAAGTAAAAAAATAATGGGCAGGCTGCTTAAAGCAAAAGTCAGCACATAAGAAAATGAGGAAGCAAAAGACCAATCCAGATAAACCAGCGGTAAACCAATGAACGCGTGTTCAATAAAATTAACAAAAACAAAACCTGAAAATCCGTTGTAAAGATCAATCATGCGTTGAATGAATCCAACCTTGCCGACAAAACTGCCGAGACAATAATCATCGGAAGAGGGTCTAAGACTCATGATGCTATTCAGGTTTATAAAAAGATTTATCGTGAACAGTGTACAGAATAACAATGAAACTCTTGATACAGCTTTGTTCATTTATATTGCCTCATGAAAATTAACTTGTTCTGATCCAGAATTTTTTCGAGTGTAGAGACAATATATTCCTGTTGTTGTTCAGTCATACCTATCCATAATGGCAAACGAATCAGTCTTTCCGATAATTCATTGGTATTTTTCATCTCGCCATGCACCCGCGTATAACGCAAACCAGCAGGAGAGTGATGTAATGGTACATAATGAAATACAGCATGAATATTCTGCTGTTTTAATTGTGTCAAAACATGTTGCCTGTCAATTTCAGGCGAAAGCAAAATATAATACATATGCGCGTTGTGCTCACAATCTTCAGGAATAACTGGTCTTTGTATGAATCCATGTTCTTCCAGTTGCGCTAATAATTGATGATAGTGCTGCCAGAGCTGCATGCGTTTTTTGCTGATATTGTCTACTTCTTCCAATTGTGCCCATAAAAATGCAGCAATCAATTCACCTGGAAGAAATGAAGAGCCAACTTCCTGCCAGGTATATTTATCGATTTCACCACGGAAAAAACGGCTGCGATCTGTGCCTTTTTCACGAATGATTTCTGCACGTTCTGCATGATGTGCATTATTGACAATGAGCGCGCCACCTTCACCACAAATAATATTTTTGGTTTCATGAAAACTGAAGGCACCGAGATCACCAATGCTGCCAAGTGGTTTCCCCTTGTAATAAGCATTCATCCCTTGTGCAGCATCTTCCACAACATGCAAATGATGTTGTTTGGCAATATTCATTATCGTATCCATTTCACAGCCAACACCTGCATAATGTACGGGAACAATGGCTTTGGTGCGTGGTGTAATGGCATCTGCAATTAATTGTTCGTCAATATTTAAAGTATCTGCACGGATATCAACAAATACAGGTTTGCCACCACGCAAAACAAATGCATTGGCAGTGGAGACGAAAGTATAAGATGGCATGATGATTTCATCGCCTGGTTCAATATCCAGTAATAATGCCGACATTTCCAGTGCTGCTGTGCACGAATGGGTGAGCAATGATTTGCACGCAGTAGTGTAAGCGTTTAACCACTGATGACAACGTTTGGTGAAAGGCCCATCACCTGCAAGCATATTATTAAATTTGGCTTCAGCAATATAATAAAGTTCCTTGCCTGTCATATAGGGAGAATTAAATGGAATTTTGTTTTCAGTCATATGCTGTGTCCCTTATTTTTTTGCGACGATTAAACGTGAACCACCAAAAGGCAACTTAATTCCCGCATTAATTAGCATTAAATCAATATTCATGAAAAAATAAAATATTCGATTAACGAAAGGTGGCAATGATAATTCTGATGTTGGATTACTTTCGTAAGTTTTGTTGATCTTTTTATTTTTTCTTAATCTGGAAATAAACATGAGAGGCAAAAGTAGTGTAACAAAAGAAGTGGATTGTAAAATGGTAAACCCATTGCTGCGTAATTTTGCATGCAAATCTTTCGCCTGATAGCGGCGCACATGACAGGCAATATCATCCTGATCGCTCCACAGCCATTCATGCTGTGGTACGGTTAGAAATAACAAACCATCGGGTTTTAACATGTTGTGAATGGATTGTAATACCTTATTGTCATCTTCTATGTGTTCCAGTACATCAAATATACCGACAATATCTGCACTCGCTGGGTTGGCAAGTTGTGTCGCATCTGCCTGTATAAAAGTTGCAGTGGGCATGCGTGATTTTGCATATTGCAAACCTTCTGCAAACATTTCACTACCTGTGATTTGGCAATCAGGAAACGCTTGTTGCACAGCCTGTGTTACATAACCTGTTCCGCAACCAATTTCAAAATAGCTAACAGGTGTGCGTGAAAATTTTTTCATTGCAGAAATAATGATTTTATTGCGAGCGCGAAACCAGAAATTATTTTCTTCCAGTTGATATAAATCCTTAAAATAATGACTGTTGAATCCATCCGACATATATTTCTCCTTCAGGATTTTGCGGTAAAAAATATGCCAAGCATGATGAAAATCATGCCGAGAATTTTAAAAGGCGTAAGCGATTCGTTGAATAGAAACACACTGAACAAAATAACAAGCATGAAGTTCAGTGCAATAAAGGGATAAGCAAAACTGAGCTCCATACGTGAAACCGCAGCAATCCAGGTGATGGAGGCGAGAAAAGCTGCGAATATTCCAGCAAAAATAAATGGATCAAACACGAGAAAAAAAGCGTGCATCAGTTTGCTTGCTTCTCCCGCTGGGAAAGGTTCAAGCTGTGAAACACGCCATTTGATGATGAGCTGTCCAAAGACGGTGAATAGAATGGTGGCGGTAATACATAAGAACTCAAATAGCATTGGCATAAACTATCCTGTGGCTGTGATGATTCTATCTGGAATAGAGACAGATTTTTTCTTGCGACGGAATATATGACTGAGGGTTTTTTCAATGGTCATATACCAGGCGAGCGCTATTAACCATGAGCCTATCATGACGCCGCTTGTATACAGGAATGACCCATTACTTTGTATGCCTTTATGCCGTAAATATTCAATCAGGATGGTATGTAATAAATACAGCGCATATGAGGCATTGCCAAGCAGGAGAATTTTTTTGATTTGCAAATCGGCACCATATTGCGAACAGAGCACAGCAGCAAGAAATAAAAGTGTGACCGCTGTCATATTATTATATTCAGATAATATCGCAACAATATAAATAATCATGCAAACAGGCAAAGTGAGTTTTGGTAATTTAATGGGAAGATTTAGTTTGCGTATTCCTTCAGAGAGATACCAGATCACAATGCCAATTGCAAAATAGGGGACTTGTTCATTGTGATAATAATAAAGCAGTGTCTTGTTATCAGTCAGATGTGGCAATGCATACCAGATTAACATGATGACGCTGCCTGCGATTATTCCAGCAAAACGGTGATTAATCATTAATGCGAGTGTAAATAAAAGATAAAAATACATTTCCAGATTTAATGTCCATCCAACAGCAAGAACGGGATGAACGCCTGCGATGGAATCATGTGGAATAAAAAAGAATGACAAAACAGTATGATATGTTGGCCAATACGTCCACATATGGAAGAGAGTCAGAAGAAAAATAGTTGCCATCCAGTAATTTGGTACAATGCGGCAAAGGCGATCGCGTGCAAAATCAAGCGCGTTGCGATTACTGATTTTGCACATGAGATAACCGGAAAGTGTAAAAAATAATGCGACACCGCAAAACTCTGTATGTACACCAAAAATTTTCGCATTTGCATGATAAATGACAACGCCGGAAGCAGCGAATGCTCTTAATAATTGAAGATTTCCAATCATTCCATTTCTCCATGGCGAAAAATTTGAGGTGGCGCGGATGGACGGCTTACTGTATCTTATTACGATTTTATGTCAAGTTTATATCCATGCGCATATTACTGATTACCGATCATCACGAACCGACAGGCGGTGCAGAACGGCATTTTTTTGAGCTGAAATCACGTCTGCAACAATCACCAGATTTGCAAGTGTGTTCATTGGGATTTGCAGAACAACCAACAGAAACCAAAGATGCAATCATATTAAAAAGACCAGCCACGCGTGCTGCGCAATTTCTTAGTCGTTTTTTCTTTTATCCATTTTTATATTTGCGTTTGCGCAAACATATTGCTGCATTCAAACCAGACGTCATTCATCTGCATAATATAAAAGTGTATACGCGTACATTATTGCGCGTATTAAAAGATTATCCACTTGTGCAAACTGTGCATGATTATACGGTAATTTGCCCTACAGGCTGGAATGTGCATCGTGATCTTTCGCCTTGTTTGACCGGTGTGCGTCGCAAATGTTTCTGGCAACATCAAACGAAATTCAGCAAACCACTTTATCTTGCTGCTGCATTTTCGCAACAGCAATTAAAATATCAATTGCAAAAAACGGTAAAACAATTTATTGCGCCATCACCATTGCTCGCCGATTATTTACGTGCGAATCATTTTCATGCTGTTACAACCATTGCACCATTCATTGAACATCATCATCCATTTCCGCAAAGTTCGATTAAACCATTTCATTTTTTATATGCAGGACAATTGGCTGCGCATAAAGGCATACATCATTTATTGCGTGAATTTGCCAAGGCTGTCACCGAGCAACCAAATTTATTTCTGACGTTAATTGGTGAAGGTAATCTGCGCGAAGAACTGAAACAATATGCTGATTCACTGGGAATACACGAGCACTTGCGCTGGCTGGGCTGGCAACAGGATTTATCTTTTTATTATGCAGAAGCGGTTGCTGTTATTTTTCCAAGCATTGGCATGGAATCGTTTGGACTGGTGATGACTGAAAGCATGAGCCGCGCGCGTCCTGTCATTGCTACTAACCGTGGTCATGCGCCGTGTCTGGTAAGGCAGGAGCAAACTGGATTATTGTATGATCCCTTGCAGGAAGGCGCATTGGCACGCTGCATGATCAAGCTTGCCAATCAGCCTGAATTTGCGCAGCAATTGGGCGAGAATGCGTATCAACATATTCGGCAAGTCATGGATAATGAGTTGATTTTAAAGCAGCATCTGCAGTGTTATCAGACTGCTATCAAGGGTCAAATGTAATGGAGAGCTGTCATCCTGAGCACGCCCTGTTCTTGTGCGAAGGATCTCCTGCTTGACCCAGAATATCGATAATGTACAATCCATAACCTGATGTTCCCGGAAGAATCAATATGCAACCATTCATTCAAAATGAAATCCACAAACTCTCATCTCTTTTAGCGCGAATACAAAAAGATGATTTATTACTCGCGATTATTGAAAAAGTCGCTGCTGAGTGTGTAACGGCTTTGCAGAATGGTAAAAAAATTCTTTTCGCAGGAAATGGTGGCAGTGCAGCTGATGCACAACATCTTGCTGCAGAATTAGTGGTTCGTTTGAATTATCATCGTCCAGGATTGGCAGCTATCGCATTAACTACAGATACTTCAGCACTCACTGCGATCAGTAATGATTATTCTTTTGATCAAGTCTTTGCCCGACAAGTGGAAGCGCTTGGCCAGCCAGGCGATATTTTTGTTGGTATTTCCACATCAGGTAAATCACCTAATATTTTGCGCGCACTGGATGCTGCACATTTAAAACAAATGATTACGATTGGTTTCACCGGAGAACATGCACCTTTCATGTCGGAATGTTGTGATTGGGTTGTTAACATTCCTTCAAGTGAAACTGCCAAAATTCAGGAATGCCATATTTTAATAGGCCATATCATTTGTGGATTAATTGAAAATGCCATATTTGGTGCAGAATATGGCAATAAAAATATGAAAGAAAGTGTGAATGCCTGATGCAGGCAATTATTCTTGCTGGTGGTTTTGGCACACGCTTGCAAGCAGTTATTCCTGATCTTCCCAAATCCCTTGCACCGATTCAGCAACGACCTTTTTTATTTTATTTATTACGCTATCTGCAAATACAAGGTATTACGCACGTTATTTTTGCCTTGCATCACATGGCAGATAAAATAATTGCTTATTTACAAACGTTGCCAACGGATTTGTCATTTACTTATATTTGTGAACAGGAACCTATGGGAACAGGTGGTGCAATCCGCAATGCATTATCATTTTACAAAGATAATAAACCAGTATTTGTTCTTAATGGCGATACTTTTGTAAAGCTGGATTATCGTGCGATGTATAGAGTACATCAGCAAACCAGGCTGACAGTAGCATTGAGTGAAATGGATAATTGCGAACGCTATGGAAGAATTTTAGTGGATAATGATCGTGTGATTGCCATGCGGGAAAAAGGTGATGCAAGTTGCGGCTGGATTAATGCCGGTGTGTATTTGCTTGATCCGCAAATATTTGCGGATTTTCCTTTGCGAAAATTTTCATTTGAGCAGGATTTTTTACCGGCTTATATTACCAGTGAGCAAGTGAAAGCATTTTTGGTACGCGATTATTTTATTGATATCGGTATACCAGAAGATTATGCAAAATGTTCAAGCGCTCACTGTAACTGGTTCTGAATTTTTCCTGGCCTCCAGTCTTTTTATTAATAAATTACCCGCGCGAATCATGGGTTTTTCTATTAGGCGATAAGTGATTGTAGAAAAAACAGTGATAATTAAAACGAAGAAAGGAAGTTTGATTAAGAAATGTGGGAAACCATGTAAGGGATCATACAAATGCAGCAAATTAATGCTGCGATTTGCATAATATGTCAGAATGCCCAAAACAACAAAATGACAAAGATATGCGCTATAACTAATTTTGCCAAGATAGCAAATCAAAGGGTTGACTAGCCATATCATTGGATATTCCGAAAGACAGTAAGCAAATATTCCAAAACAAACTCCGTAAGCTGAAAAAGTATTCATGCGAAGTTTATGTAATATTTTCAGCTCAGGATAAAAAACAAGAATAACCATGCAAGTTAATGATAATGCCAGCAATGCCATTATCCATTTTTTCTGAAGGTAAGCCTTGAAGTCACGAATCATGAAAAATAATATAAATCCAGATGCAAACACAGGTAATTGATTGGGAAACCACAATGCCAGTAATGCGCCAACAACATCATCCGAAACACCAGGCCAGTAGAAAGCATGATATTTCCAGAAAAATATATAAGAATTATAAGCAATACCATTAGCTACAACAAAGAAAATGAGCGCAGAGCGTAAATTTTTTATTAATAACATTAATAATGGAAACACGAGATAAAATGTCATTTCCACTACGATAGACCAACCACCAGGAACGACACTTGAAATGGTTTCAGGATGCCAGCCATTGGCAAATAATGCTGTTAAAAAAACTGTATGGTTGGTGATACCCTTGGGTGCAAAATAACGTGGACCATATCCATCGATTAATACAAAAAAAATAATTGCGAGCCAGAACATTGGTACAATTCTGAATAGGCGACGAATGTAGAAATTAATTGCGCCGTCATTTCGATTTTGCCATGACAGCATTAAGGTAAATGCGCTGGCAACAAAAAATAATTGCACGCCTTTTGCGCCTTGATTGATTAATTGACGCCCCCATCCTTGCCATACCGGACAGAATTGGGATAAATGCACCATCATGACAAGTAAAATGGCATAACCACGCAATGCATCGACATAATTAAGATGATTTGATTTCATGTATTGTTCCGGCAGTAAAATTTGCAGAAAAATATATCATTTCAGATAAACGATTTCTATCAATTAAGATAAATACCTGAAAATACAATATATTGCAGTTATGGTAAGTGTATGCTCAATTCATGGTAAAATATAAGTACAACCACAATAAGGAGAAAACCATGAAATCCGCAGTAAAAATAATGTTTCTTGGATCGATGATTTCAACTTTGGCATTGTCACTTTCATCCTGTAACACTGTACACGGTGCGTTTCAAGGTGCTGGAGAAGATACAAGAGCAGTAGCAAATGGATTGCACTTGAATAGTTCTTCACGACATCATTACACAACAACGCATCATGTGACGACACATCATGTTACACATGAAAAGAAGATGCATCATCACAAGGCAATGAAGAAAAGCAGCAAGAGTATGAAAAGCAGCAAGCCAAGTGAGAAATCAACCTCTACAACTTCTACGACAACAGATACCACTACTACCGATCAGCAATAAATTCGGTAGTAGGTTGTCACAAGTTGTTGGCACGCAAATGAAGAAAGTTGCGACGTGTCATGTTTATGTGTGAACAGGAAGTGTCATTAAAGATAATTTGAGAACCTTGTGTCTCAAATTCAAATGGCACTCGCAACAACTCTTCCAGCGCGTGACAAACGGCTATTTTATTCTCAGGTTTCACAAACAGCAGCATGAACCCACCACCTCCTGCACCTAATAATTTACCGCCTAACGCACCAGCCTGACGTGCTTTTGCATACAACTCGTCAATATAGGCGGGTGCAATCCTTGGGCTTAATTGCTTTTTCAACAGCCATGAAGCGTGTAATAATTCGCCGAATTCACTGATGTTTGCACTTGAACACAAAATATTTTCCGCTGTATCCACCATGGCGCGTATCGAATGTAATTCACGAATTTTGCTGGGAATGGAGCGAATTTTATCTGCTGCAATATCTGATGCTGTACGTGAAATTCCAGTAAAAAATAATAAGAGATGATCGTGTAATTCCTGCATGCGTGACTGTGGTATTGCAACAGGTGTGACATCGAATGATCCATCCGCATGAATCAAAATCTTGTTAAAACCGCCGTAAGCAGTGGCAATCTGATCTTGCATGCCGACATTTTCATGAAGAATGTCATGTTCGATATGAAAGCTTTTGCTTGCAAGTTCCTGTTTGCTGCAAGTGATATTCCGTAATGAATACATGGCATTTAACAAGCCAACTGTAAAAGCAGAGCTGGAACCAATGCCAGAACGTGCAGGCAAATCACCCTGATGATGAATTTCGATGCCATCATTTATTTGAAGATCATTCAGCACTGCTTTGACAACTGGATGCTGAATGTTGGCATGATGAGTGACTTCTTCGAGTTTTGACCAGACTACACGTGATTGATGTGGAAAAAATGGCGGAAGAAAACGGCAATGCAAATAACAACAATGATTGATGGAAGTGGAAAGAATTGCGGAGCCATGTTGATGAAACCAGGCAGGATAATCTGTTCCGCCACCAAAAAAGGAAATTCTATACGGCGTCCTGCTAATTACCATGGGCGTATCCTTCTTATCAATTTTTACCTCTCCATTTTCTCCTGCACATACTCCATGAATCGCTGGCGGAATTTTTCTGGTGTAAAGCGCGAAACATTTTCCAGACAATTTTCCATACTGAAAGGAGAAGCATCTGCTTCAAATTTTTTTATTGCATCACAAATTGCTCTCGTGGTTTGTTCATGGAAAAAAATGCCAGTCGGTTTTTCATGATGCAAATCTCGCACTGTTTCGAGTGCGCCACCTTTTCCATAAGCAATCACTGGTGTGCCGCAAGCCTGTGCTTCGAGCGGGATAATTCCAAAATCTTCTTCTGCTGCAAAAATAAAAGCTTTCGCGCGCTGCAAATGTGACAGAAGACATTCATCGGTTTGATATCCCATGACAATGACATTAGCGCTTGCCTTGCTTTTAATTTTTTTGAGTTCAGGCCCATCACCAATCACAATTAATTTTTTATCCGGTAAATCACGAAAACTTTCTACGATCAAATCCACGCGTTTATAAGGAACCAGTCGTGATGCAGTCAGATAGAAATCTTCTTTCTGTGCATGTGGTGTAAAGCGTGCGACATCAACGGGTGGATGAATAACATCTGCTTGTCTGCGCCAGTTTTTTTCAATACGACGTGCAATAAAATGCGAGTTGGCAATGATGTGATCTATGCCGTTAATACTGCGTAAATCCCATAAACGTAATTTATGTAAAAAGTAACGAGCCAGCACGCCACTGAATTTTTTATCGAGGCCAGTCTGGCGTAAATACTGATGTTGCATGTCCCAGGCATAACGCATAGGAGAGTGCACATAGCTGATATGCAGCTGATCTGGATGTGTTAATACTCCTTTGGCAACGGCATGCGAGCTGGATATGACAAGGTCATAAGTTGATAAATCCAGCTGTTCAATGGCCAAAGGCATTAAGGGCAGATAATGGCGGAAATAGCGTTTGGCGAATGGAAGCTTTTGAATAAATGTGGTTTTAATGGTTTTATTCCGCAAAAATCCACGTTTGTCAGCGTCGATAAAATCGACCACTGCATGCAAATCAGCATCAGGAAAACAAAGGAGTAATTGTTCCAGGACACGTTCAGCACCACCGATCGTGGCAAGCCAATCACAGATAATCGCGGTTTTCATGGATAATTGACCGTTAATCAAATAAAATACCGTTCGAAAAAGCAACACAGGATAACACACAACTTATGCTTCCCAAAGGTTTGCTCAAAGAATATTCGCGAATTATCGCCATGCTGACCCGTGCCATGGATATGGTCATCGTCGCATTTGCAGGCTGGGCAGCGTACTTTTTTCGCTTTGATGATTTCTCTGTTTCGTCATCTTATCTTGCTGCGATTGCAATCGGTACATTGTTTACGCCTTTGATATTTTCCTTTTTTAATATTTATGCCTCCGTTCGTGGCGAAGGTTTTTTTAAGCATTGCATGACATTATTGCAAGCCATTTGCATGATGGGATTTCTGCTCGCAGGGCTTGCGTTCTTCACGAAATCCGGCGAGGAGTTTTCACGTTCCTGGTATTTTTACTGGATGGGATGCGCTTCTATTTTTTCACTGTTGTTTCGTTGCATGCTGATTTTGTTTTTGCGTTTCATGCGGGCGAGGGGATTGAATGAACGTCGTGTTGTAATCATTGGTGCAGATGAACTGGGCATGAAATTTGCGAGCACTGTGCAACAGGCATTGTGGACAGGATTTCGTATCGTTGCATTCATGGATGATAATGCTGCACAAAAGCCACAACAAATATCTTATGTTCCTGTGATGCAAACACCGAAGAATTTAAGTGCATATCTCACGCAACATGGAATTGATGAAATCTGGCTGGCATTACCATTAAGTGCAGAAGCAAGAGTGAGACAAATATTATTTGAATTGCGTCATCACACTATCACCACACGTTTTGTGCTGGATATTTTTGGTATGGATTTATTAAATCATTCCATTACTGATGTAGCAGGATTTCCAGTATTGAATATTCGTTCATCGCCCATGCGTGGCATAAACCGTTTAGTGAAAGCACTGGAAGACAGATTTCTTGCTGCCATTATTCTTGTATTGATATCACCGGTTTTTGCGTTGCTGGCATTAGGCGTGAAACTCACATCACGTGGTCCTGTTTTTTTCAAACAGCGACGACTCGGCTGGGATGGTCGTGTTATTAATGTCTACAAGTTTCGTACCATGTTTGAACATACCGAAGCTGATGGACAAGTCACACAGGCAACACTGGATGATAAACGTGTCACTGCTTATGGTCGCTTCCTGCGTCGTACCAGTCTGGATGAATTGCCACAATTTATTAATGTCTTGCAAGGCCGTATGTCAATTGTTGGACCAAGACCGCATGCACTGGCGCATAACGAGCGTTATAAAGATTCCATACACACTTACATGCAGCGTCATCATGTTAAACCAGGTATCACTGGCTGGGCGCAAATAAATGGCTGGCGTGGTGAAACAGACACGTTGATTAAAATGGAAAAACGTGTGGAATATGATTTGTATTATATAAACAACTGGTCACTGGGTTTTGATCTCAAGATTATTTTTCTGACTTGTTTTCGTGGTTTTTTTAATCGCAATGCCTATTAATTTCTAAGGGTTTTTACCGAGTCTTTTTTATTATCGATAGTAAAATCATATTGCTGGCAGTCGCTAAAAATATTTGTTGTTCTTAATAATTGGTTTGTTTGCCTCGTTTATACTAACAAAATAATTTTAAGAACGGAGGCTGCTGTCATGACAAGGAATCAGGCCATACTCGCAGAACTAATCAGATACATGGATGAAATCCAGTCAAAAACTTGTATTAGTATTCCAGCCCTCTATGAAAATGAACTTGATCAATTACGCCAAACTATTTCTGAATCACTTAAAATTTCTCATCGCAATTCGTATTTTGAAAAAAATTCTGTTGTAAAAAGTATTATGAAAATAATTAATGAAATTAATTATGAAATTGAAAGTTTGGAACTGGAAATGCGTGGTGTAGCAAATTATTCTGATTATGAAAGTCAGCGCATCAATGAAATTAGTCTTAAACAATCCATTAAAAATGATCTGAATGCCATGCTGCATCTGATTATTCAGGCGCGTCCTGAAATTCGTGATACAGAATTATCAGGCATTATTCAGATGCTCGGATAAATTCATATTGTCCAACACTTGCCAGAACTGTTCGTGAAAGACAGGAATTGAAAATGATTTCACGGCATGCTGATAGGCTTGCTCACCCAATACATCACGTTCCTGTTGTGATTTGTCATATAGATTCTGCATTTCAATCGCGAGTTGCTTGCTATCTTTCGCTGTAATCAATGCACCAGCATCACCGACTACTTCAGGAATACCATGCACGCGCGCTGCAATAATCGGTAATTTTGCAATCATTGCTTCCAGTAATACGCGGCCAAATGCCTCCTGGATGGAAGGCAACACAAAACAATCGAATGCTTTCATATAGCGAAAACCAGCAGCAATAAAACCAGTAAAAATGACATCATGCTGCATATTTAATTCAATGGTTAATTGTTTCAGATTACTTTCCAGCTCACCTGCACCCAGAATAATTAATTTTGATTCTGGACAAAAAGGTTTGATCATCGCATAAGCTCTGATCAATGTTGCCTGGTCTTTGTTTTTTACCAGGCGTCCGAGTGTACCAAAAACAAAAGTGTGCTGATCAAGCTGTAATGTTTTGCGTGCATCTTCACGTAATAATAATTGTGGTTCAGTTAGTTCCACATCAATCATGTTATATAAAGTGACGATACGTTGTTTTTCTATAAACCATAAACTTTCACGCATATCATTGCGTACTGCATTTGAGACACCAGCGAAAATAATATTTTTGCGTGTAATACAGCTGAGCAATAATTTGCGATGAAAGGAAGTCATCGTACGTAATTCATGCATAACAGAAATCAATACTGGAATTTTGCAAAAGCGTGCGACCCACATCATGATGTAAGAGGGTTTGTAGCGATGGCAAATGACGATCTGGAATTTTTTCTCGCGTGTCATCTTGAGCAAAGTGCGTATTGCACCCAATTTAAGTCCGCGAATTTTCTTTTTGGGAATATTCAGAAAAATAACTTCTTCAGCGATAGTGCGTTGTTTGATTGAGGCATCGGGTTCACCTGTCAGATAAACCACGGTGACACAATAATTATTGCGATCGAAGAGACGTGTGTATTGATTAAAAATATCAACA
>Ga0206842_1002_pt1 | contig 122015 bp, 114 predicted proteins | sample Alteio_BWOrgCont_23_FD_152861 | JGI IMG/M metagenome (GOLD analysis project Ga0206842, IMG submission 152861) | Enriched cells from forest soil in Barre Woods Harvard Forest LTER site, Petersham, Massachusetts, United States -... | ecosystem: Environmental > Terrestrial > Soil > Temperate forest...
CATGGCATTAACTATTCTAAAAAAGCGTTCGAAAAATTTGTAGCTAAAATAAAAACAGAAGGGATCCAAGAACCTGTTAGATATGTTGTACATGGCGGGGTAAAGCATATAGTTGATGGGCATCACAGGCTTTTTGCGGCTAGAGAACTGAACTTACCTAATATTCCTGCTGTTGAAGTTAAACTTCCATACAAAGGGTATAAGACTGTGAATGATTTGGTTTTTGGATTATAATTTGAAAAACGGAGGGGTATATTTTATGGGTTTAATTGAATTAGCATTTATAAGAAATGAGCTATATAAAGGCCAAGTGACTGATGAATATTTAGAAACTTTAAATGAAGTGAAAAAAACAGTAATGCATAACAACAACCCATACAAGGGATTGATCATATTGTGTATTGATCTAGCCATCAAAAATATTGAGCTAAATGATTATAAATCAGCTGCTGAAGAAATAAATTTTATACATAATTTTCCAATTAAAGATGATTTAAGCTCATGGGATTCAGATCATTTTTTCAATATAGAACTTTTAGGTTATATTGAAAAAACGCAAGACTCACTAAAGTTAAGAAAAGTAATCAAAGAGATAGCAAAATTTTGCTAGTAGATCACTCTGGCACCAACTTTTCCCAATCATCCCTAGATTTACAATAAGGTGCTTGCGTCAGCACCTTCAGAAAATACTCATACGGATCAATTTTCCTAGCCTTGCAGGTGATCGCCAGACTATAAAGCACAGCTGATGATCTAGCCCCACGACTAGAGGTATGCATTCCCCAGTTTTTACGACCAAGAGCAAAAGGCCTGATCTGATTTTCTGCCCAATTATTACAAATTGATACCCTGCCGTCTTTTAGGTAATTACTTAAATATTCCCATTGATTAAGCGCATAGCCGATCGCTAACCCTAATGGACTTTTAGGTGGCGCAATTTTTTTAGTGGCGGTTAACCAAAACTTGAAACTTTTTAGAATTGGCTTTGCTCGTAGCTCACGAAAGTATTTGCGTTCTATAGGATGCATTTCTTTAGCCTGGCGCTCTAGTTTATAAAGTTGTTGCAAAAATCTGATAGCTTCGATCGCTTTACCAGGAGTTTTGGTATTTTTAATTATATCTACAAACTTACGCCTAACATGAGTAAAACAACCAACAACAGTGACACCAGCTTTAAGCCTTAATGCATTATATCCTGAGTACCCATCGCACTGTAAAAATCCATTAAAATCCTTAAAAAACTCGTTGGCAACTTCACCGCTACGGGTTGGATGATATTCAAACACTATGTAAGAATTGTGCTGCTCACCAGTCATGAACAACCAAAAGTAACTTAAGCCTTTTTTATTTTCACCATCAACAAAAATAACTTTGCTGGGTGTTTCATCAGCCCTAGCGTAACCAGATTCAATTATGCGCTCTTTAAGGATGTCAACTATTGGTTATAATAGTTCCCCACAGCGATGCATCCAATTTTACCATGGTTGCGCGATTCATAACTTCAACTTTTTGTCGTTTCCAAATTTCACGTTGCCTGAATAATGGTAAGATGTCACAAAACTTAGAAACCACGGTATATGCTAGTCCTTTAGGTAGAAGCAATTGCACCTACCTAGAGAAATGCGACAATCTATAAGTTATGAAACTTCAAAAATACTTAACTTAATGACAGTGCCCCTACGATGGTTTAACACAAATACTTTTGATAGCCAACCACTGCTGCGTATTTAAAATTGGTTGCGTAGCAACTGGCGTACTTAATTCTTCAATTGCCGCGATGCGATCAGCCACATTTGGATGTGATCGCAAAGATGTTTGTAAAGCCATGGCATTAGTTTCATTTAGCTGAATTTTGCTTAAGAAATCAATCAAGCCCTTGGTGCCAACTTTGGCATTGGTGAGCAATGTTACTGCATTGGCATCAGCAGCAAACTCATTATCGCGCGAATATTTAAGCGTTAATAAATGATGGGCAATGCTTGGATCTTTGCCAAACATGCTAAGTAACATTAAGAATAAACCATTATCATGCAACAATGAGAGTTCAGGATGGAACAAAATAGCATGTGACATTTCATGTGCGAGTACTCCTGCTAATTGTTCAGGAGTATCAGCAACTTCTATGATCCCTGCAAAAAGCAAAATTCTATTTCCAGGAGTGGCAAATGCAGTGCTATCGATTGGATCATCTATCACTTCGAAATTAAATTGTTGTTTGATATTAGAATCATTGGCTAATTTAACCACTAAATCATCTAGGGCTATTTTACCAGCGGGGTTATTACACTCACCATATTTTCGCTCATAAGGCAAGGCTATATAATCACTAACAGCAGTTTTAAGAAATGTTGGTAAATGAGTAGCAACTGGCTGCAAAACGATGGGTAAGAATAAAATTGCTAGTCCCACACAGATAAGCGTGATAATTACTAGCAAAATTATTTTTTTCCAAGTGATAAAATCTGTTACCATATTTCCGTATGCTCATCTAAAACAGTATATAAACCTTCGCCACTTTGCATGATTTTTTCTTGATCAATAGTTACTATCAACTCATCAAGATCGCCTTGCAAAACAAAATGCTGTGCAATGTATTGCATTTTACGTTGTATTACTAAAGGATATAAAATTCCCAGGGACAATAGGGTGGTAAAAAAACCCCAAACATACAATTTAACCAGTGCTTTGCCATCTTCAGTATTAATCACTTTAAAATCGCCCACGCAGGTATGATTGTAAATATAATTTCTCACTTTAGCTACATACCAAATGCGCGACAACCATAAAGTACAAGGCGCTAGTAACATGGTATATAAATTGATCTTAAATAAATCTTTTGCTGCGCCAGAATATATCACCGATAATTTGCCAAAGCGAATATTATTAAATTTCTTTTGGTATAAAGTATGATCCATCCAACCCAACATCAAGCCTAAACTACACACAGAAACAAAACTGCACCATAAACCGAGCAAACCAAATCTCCAAGCGCTACTGCGTATATGTCCGCGTACTCCATGCCAACTTACATTTGTTAATCGATAACGCAAAGCGCCAAAAATTGCGACAAAACTTAAGTACACTACCGCAAGCGTTAACAACACACCGTAAGGATCTTCATAGGGAGTATGCTCAAAAAATTTAAAACCCAAAATCAGAATCAGCCATATTGGTAATGCCTTAAAAAATCCTCTACATAGTGAGCCTGCATGTCCCAAATATTCAAAACTAATATCATTCAGCCTGCAATGTTGCGCGAGGTATTGGCGCAATAAGGTTTTGCCCCAAAAACTATACAGCCCTAGGCTGAGGATATTGAGGCTAAAAACCCACCACCAGATTTTAAATAGCTCTTCTTTAGTGCCGGAATACTCGATTTTATATTGCATAGTGCTATTATAGACGCAATCTAATTTTCGCCTCTCTCTAAGCAAGAAGGATAACATAGAACAATGAAGCCAATCTATCGCCACAAAGCCGCCAACGGAGTGAAGGGACTGCCGGCGATCAAAAATATTATCGCGGTGGCTTCTGGCAAGGGCGGGGTAGGCAAGTCCACTGTAGCCCTTAATTTGGCGTGTGCTTTACAGCAAGGTGGCGCACAGGTTGGTCTATTGGATGCGGATATTTATGGTCCCTCGCAGCCACATATGCTAGGTGTCACAATTAAGCCTAATATTAGAGAAGATAAAAGCATTGATCCAATAATTGTCCATGGCTTGCAAACCATGTCTATAGGCTATTTGATCGATGCTGAAACACCAGCTGTATGGCGGGGGCCAATGGTTAGTGGTGCTTTGCAACAAATGTTAAACCAAACTGCTTGGCAGAGTTTAGATTATCTAATAGTTGATTTGCCACCAGGCACTGGTGATATTCAATTAACCTTGGCGCAGAAAATTCCAGTTTGTGGTGCGGTAATTGTTACTACACCGCAAGATGTGGCTCTGCTAGATGTGAAAAAGGCGATCGCAATGTTTGAAAGAGTAAAGGTGCCAATCTTAGGAGTGATAGAAAATATGAGCGTACATGTTTGTCACAATTGCGGGCATGAAGATCCGGTGTTCGGAGTAGATGGAGGCGTTCGTCTTGCGGCTTTACATGGAATAAGCTTTTTAGGCAGCCTAGCTTTAGATCGTCGACTGTGCGAACAAGGAGATTTGGGAGTGCCAATGTTAATTGCTGAGCCGCAAGCTGCAACCTCGCAGCAATTTAAATGTATTGCCTTAAAAGCCCAAGAGCAATTAAGCATAGTGCCGCGCGATTTAAACATTCCTATAAGTAATATTGTATTGGAAGAAACCTAATTTGTTGAAAGATTTTACTGCTAAACATTGGGACCCAAGCATGACTAGTATATTTTTTCTAGGCTTTGCTAGTGGTTTGCCATTCTTATTAATTCTTTCAACATTAAGCATCTGGTTGGCAGAGGTTGGGATTAGTAAAACCATGATTGGTTTGTTTGCCTGGGTTTCAGTGCCATATTCAATCAAATTTCTTTGGGGAGCAATGATTGATCGCTTTAAGCTGCCAATCTTGTATCAGCAATTTGGTTTAAGACGTTCGTGGATTTTAATTGCACAATTGTGTTTATGGTTATCATTGATCGGTTTAGGTTGTACTGATCCATTACAAAATATTTGGCTTACTGCAGGGTTAGCTTTGCTAGTTGGTTTTTGCTCTGCAATTCAAGATATTGCCACTGAAGCATATCGGATCGAAATTTTACCCGCAGATAAAATTGGCATGGGTGCAAGTGTGTCAGTTCTAGGTTATAGATTTGGTATGCTCTGTGCTGGCGCTGGCACAATTTATCTCGCAGATTTTTTTAATAGTTGGGGCACAGCTTATCATTTTATTGCTATTTGCTTATTAGTGGGGATTATAACAACCCTAGTTTGCAGCGAACCAGCCGTACATCGCTCGCAGGTCAAGATCGCAGTCTGGCGTACGGTACGCGCTTTTTTACGTAAGCGCGATTGGGAAATCATAATTCCATTTATTTTAAGCTATAAAATTGCCGACACTGTGTTAAATGTAATGAGTATGCCGTTCTTGTTAGAAATTGGTTTTAATAAATTAGAAATTGCCACGGTAGCTAAAACATTTGGTATTGCTACCATGATTTTTGGTGGAGTAGTTGGAGGTTTGCTTCTAACGAAACAAAGCATACGTCAAAATTTATTTACTTGTGTGGGATTACAATTTATTGCTAGTGCTCTGTTTATTATGCAAGCACAACTTGGACATGATCTCTCATTTTTATTTATTAGCATGGGGGTAGAGAATTTCACTTGTGGCTTGAGTCAAGTTGCTTTAATTGCCTATCTTTCGCATTTATGCTCACATCATAGTACCGCTATGCATTATGCAATTTTATCCTCCTTTGCTTCTCTTGTGCGACTGTGTTTTTCTGCCATTGCAGGTTGGTTGGCAGATCAATTAGCATGGCCACAATTTTATGCCTTGGTGTGCGTCAGTTGCTTACCAAGTTTGATTTTGCTTATATTGTGCGTGCGCCACTTTGCTGAATTACCAAGTGTTGAAATTAAAGAAGGAAAAAATTATGGCTATTAAGTCTGATCGTTGGATCCAACGCATGGCAGAAGATCAACAGATGATTACACCATTTGTAGGTCGGCAAATTAGAGCTGAGCATCACAGTTCGGTGATTTCATACGGTGTTTCAAGTTATGGCTATGATGTGCGCTGCGCTAACGAATTTAAAATTTTTACTAATATAAATACCACGATTGTTGATCCCAAAAATTTTGATCCCAATAGTTTTATTGATGTAGTATCAGATGTATGTATTATCCCACCCAACTCGTTTGCTTTGGCGCGCACGATAGAATATTTCAAAATTCCACGTAATGTCTTAACTATTTGTCTAGGCAAATCAACCTATGCGCGTTGTGGTATTATTGTCAACGTAACTCCCTTAGAGCCAGAATGGCAGGGGCATGTAACTTTAGAGTTCTCTAATACGACGCCATTACCAGCGAAGATTTATGCAAATGAAGGAGTGGCACAAATGCTGTTTTTTGAAGCAGATGAGGTTTGTGAAGTGTCTTATATGGATCGCAAAGGTAAATATCAAGGACAGGTTGGCGTAACATTGCCAGTGGTATAATATCTATATGACATTTATCGTCAATGCCGCAAGACCGCTTGCTTCAGCAAGCTGATGTAAGGCATAATATCCATATGTTCGATAAACAAGAACATCTACGGTCGGGCAGACCGAATGTTAGGCTTGTGGAGCAAGTGCGTAGTTTTTTCTAGCGTAAGCAACGAGAAACAAGCGCGGCGAAGAAGCAAGAACTTACCAAGAGTTATACTCGCGGGAATCACTGTCATTTATGGCGGTGAGGATGTCAATTTTGTAATAAGAAGGGGGCTAATGTGTTAAATCTTTTAAAACGAATAATGGTTGTGAGTTTAATGTTAGTAAGTGTTGGTGCTTGTACATGTACTTGTGGGTGTACTAATGGTCCTGCGACGAGATCGTCGGTAGAACCTATGGAATCTTTGGATTCAGATTAGTCTAAGCTAGATAGCCGTAGAGAGAATGTTTTTTTGTCATCCCGGCCTAGGGGCCGGGCTCCATCTTAAGCTTTTAATTGTGGTCTTGTCTCAAACAAGCCGCTTACACCCTCTAAGACCTCATCATCATCTTTGGTAGCATCTGCGACATATTTTGCTCCTCTCTCTACAAATGCTGAAAGCTCTATACCATATTCTGCTGTTCCTATCCAATATTTAGCTCTTTCGTCCAAATTCTCTAGCGCCACAATAGCGAGATCGCATACTGCTGCAAAAGCTTGTTTGGTATAATCATTCGATTTGTCTAGATCATCACGCAATTTTTGTAGGTAAGGGGTGATAGCTTTAACTGCGTCATCGACGACCCTGTTGGAACATAAAACCTCTGCAAAGCCATATGCAGCTATTGTTGCTTCTTTTTCAATTATTTCTGCTTCAATATGGATCGCTTCGCGAACTGGATGTGAAGCTCTACCAGTTGCCTTTTCATGGATAAACTGATTTAAGGTTATTGCTTCGTTCGGATCTAATCCTGTGGTTGGTTTAGGTGATGAGCTAGGTTCTGGGCTGGTAACTTCTGCCGGCACCTCTTCGCCATTTAGGTTGACAGTAACATATTCAGTTTCTGGGTTGTTAGTTTGCGAGAATCGAATAATTTTCATGTTAGAATCCTTTTACCATACGATCATAGATCCAGCTTAAACCAAGGATTATAGATATTCAACAAAAAATGGGTGAGTTATCGAGACTCACCCACAAGGGCCAACAAACTCTTGCAGAAACCTTAACTATCTTCCCAACTAAGCGCGCCGCCAGTTTGATATTCGGTGACACGGGTTTCAAAGAAGTTCTTTTCTTTCTTGAGATCTAGCATTTCGCTCATCCACGGGAATGGATTAGTTGCGCCAGGATATTGTTCTGCTAAACCAATTTGTGCTAGACGACGATTAGCAATAAATTCTAGATATTCTCTAAAGGTTGCTGCGTTGAGACCGAGAATACCACGTGGCATAGTATCGACCGCGTATTGATATTCTAGATCTACGCCGTTTCGGATTAATTGGATCATTTCTTGCTGGAATTCTTTAGTCCATAGATGTGGGTTTTCAATTTTAATTTGATTGATCACATCGATACCAAAATTCATATGCATTGATTCGTCGCGTAAAATATATTGGAACTGTTCCGCAGTACCAACCATCTTATTGCGGCGACCCATGGATAATACTTGGGTGAAACCAACATAGAAGAATATGCCTTCAAATACTACGTAAAATGCTATCAAATCACGTAATAAACGTTGATCATCAGCTGGAGTACCAGTTTGGAAGTTAGGATCACCCAAACTCTGCGTATAAGGCAGTGCCCAAGAAGCTTTAGTAGCAACTGAAGGCACTTCACGATACATGTTAAACACACGTCCTGCATCCATGCCAAGACTTTCAACCACGTGCATATAGGCGTGGGTATGTAAAGCTTCTTCAAAAGCTTGACGTAACAAATACTGACGACATTCTGGGTTAGTAATGTGTCGATACACTGCTAACACTAAATTATTTGCCACCAAGGAATCAGCAGTTGAGAAGAAACCAAGATTGCGTTCAATAATCATGCGTTCATCCGCAGTTAAGCCGTCTTTGCTCTTCCACAGTGCGACATCGGCAGCCATGTTAATTTCATTAGGCATCCAATGGTTAGCACAAGCATTTAAGTATTTATCCCATGCCCATTCATATTTTAATGGCACTAATTGATTTAGATCTGCACGACAATTAATAATTTTTTTGTCGTCCACATGGATCCGTGCTGCACCCATCTCTGGAACTTCTAGACCGGTAACAACTTTTGGCATTACTTCAATTGTTTGTAAGCTCATGATTTTTTTCCCTCTGTTATTGACAAGCTTCGCAATCTGGATTGTCGATTGCGCAAGCGTTAGGAGCCATTGGATCTGCACTAATTTTTACTGCATTTAAAGTACCAGCTTGTACTGTAGACTTCTCGGCATCGGTTGCGCCTAAACTACGTAAGTAATATGTAGTTTTGAGACCGCGTAACCAGGCAGCACGATACAAAGAGTCTAGTTTTTTACCTGATGGTTGCGCAATATATAGATTCAATGATTGCGCTTGATCGATCCACTTTTGACGACGTGAAGCAGAATCGATTAACCATTTTGCATCAATTTCAAAAGCGGTAGCATATTTGCTCTTAAGGTCAGCAGGAATGCGATCAATATTTTGCAAACTACCATTAAAATATTTGAGATCATTGATCATCGCTGAATCCCATAAATCTAAGGCTTTTAAATCAGCTACCAAGTATTGATTTACAATGGTAAACTCACCAGATAAATTCGATTTAACGTATAAGTTTTGATACGTTGGTTCAATTGATTGTGACACACCACAAATATTGGAAATAGTTGCGGTTGGCGCAATTGCCATGACATTAGAGTTGCGCATACCAACAGTACAAACTCTAGTGCGCAATGTTTGCCAATCTAAAGTTTGCGAACGATCTTGATCTAAATATAAACCGCGTGTCTGTTGCAGATTATTGATCGAATCAATTGGCAGAATACCCTTGCTCCATAATGATCCTTCGAAAGTTTCGTAAGCCCCGCGTTCTTCAGCCAAATCAGTTGAAGCTTTAATTGCAAAATAACTAATGTGCTCCATGGAACGATCAGCAAATTCAACTGCCGCATCAGATTCGTAACTAATGTTAAGCATGTACAATGCATCTTGGAATCCCATTAAACCTAGGCCTACAGGACGATGTAGCATGTTAGAACGTCGTGCTTGAATTACCGAATAGTAATTAATGTCGATGACGTTATCCAACATACGAATTGCAGTGTGTACAGTTTTTTGCAATTTTGCGATATCTAATTTTCCATCTTTGATATGTTGTGGCAAATTAATGCTGCCCAGATTACATACCGCAATTTCATCAGCGGAAGTGTTGAGGGTAATTTCAGTACATAAATTTGAACTATGTACTACACCAACATGCTGTTGTGGCGAACGTAAATTACATACATCTTTAAAGGTGATCCACGGATGACCAGTTTCGAACAACATGCTCAGCATTTTGCGCCACAAATTAACTGCGGGCAAGGTTTTGAAATTGCGGATCTTGCCTTTGGCAGCTTGTTCCTCGTAAGCAACATATGCTTGTTCAAAATTAGCGCCATATAGATCATGCAGATCTGGTACTTCATCTGGCGAGAATAAAGTCCAATCTTTATTTTCTAGCACGCGCTTCATAAACAAATCTGGCACCCAGTTGGCGGTATTCATATCATGGGTACGACGGCGATCATCCCCAGTATTTTTACGTAGCTCGATAAAATCTTCGATATCCATATGCCAAGTTTCTAGGTATGCACATACTGCACCCTTACGTTTGCCACCTTGATTTACTGCTACCGCGGTATCGTTGGCAACCTTTAGGAATGGAATTACGCCTTGTGATTTACCATTAGTACCTTTAATGAGCGCATGAATGGCGCGAATCGGTGTCCAATCATTGCCAATGCCACCAGCAAATTTTTGCAATAAAGCGTTATCACGAATTGCGTTATATATGCTGCTGAGATCGTCTGGTACAGTAGATAAAAAGCAGCTAGATAATTGTGATTTAATTGTGCCAGAGTTAAATAAAGTAGGAGTAGAACTCATGTAATCAAAAGTAGATAAAACATTGTAGAATTCGATCGCACGTTCTTCGCGATTGCGGGTTTCGCTAATGGCTAAGCCCATGGCAACGCGCATAAAGAAATTTTGGGGCAATTCGTAGCGAAAATCAGCTTCGTGTAAGAAATAACGATCATACAATGTTTGCAAGCCTAAATACGTGAAATTAAAATCACGTTCTGGTTGGATTGCGGCTCCAAGTTTTGCAAGGTCAAATGTTTGCAGTTTTGGATCTAAGCGGTTTACTTTAACCCCAAAGTCGACACTATCCTTAAGAATAGCGGTGTAATTCAAATCTTTTTGCGTGGTTGGTGTTGGTAACTCTAAAGTTTTGCTAACTTCGATGCGCAAATCGTTAAGTAATAATCTGGCGGCTACATATGTATAATTAGGTTCAGTTTCAATCAAAGTACGTGTAGTCATGATCAAGGTTTTACGTACATCATTAATATGCGCGCCATCAAAGATGTTCTTTAAAGTATCTTTAATAATCGGCGCAACATGTACGTTACTTAGATTGCTGCATGCTTCATTTACTATGACTTCTAAGCGCGAAACATCTAATGGAGCTTTATCGCCATTTTCTAGGATCACATTCAAACTATTGGCATGTTGTTGTTGCGTGGCTAATCTCGCTTCGCGTGCAATTCGGTGTTGCTCACGATACAAAACATAAGAACGTGCAACTTTGTGCTCTCCGGTTCGCATTAGTGCTAGTTCGACTTGATCTTGAATATCTTCAATATTCACTGTGCCGCCGGTATGTAAATAGCGGGTGAGGGATTGACAGACTGCATCTGTAAGTTTCTCTACTAGCTCATGGACGCGACTAGAAACAGCAGCTTGGCCGCCTTCTTCATCTAAAAAGGCTTTGGTAAGCGCCACGGAAATTTTGCTACGGTTGAATGTAATGACTGTACCATTACGACGAATCACTCTTAGCTTATCTGTTGCTGTTGAGCTATGGACGCGAATGCTATCCTGGGTTGGTGCCTCAATGCTCATCTCTGTCTCCTGAAAATTCTATACTGTATATATTAACAGTGGATGCGTAGTTCGTCAACTTTGATACCCACAATATGTGGTGTGTAACTGCATCCCTTATACAAGATAATGCGGTTTCAGCACTCTAGCAAGTGGATCGAGGGTGGATAAGCTGTGGACAACTTGTGGTTTAATTGTGAACAGATTGCTGGGTGATTGATGCCACAAGGGGTGAGGAAAATTCTAATTGTGGAAAAAAATATTTTTTTAGATCGGATCCCTGGGAAGCGCTAAGCGCGTTTCCCAGGAAGACAGATCAATTATTAAACAGTCTCTAACCAGTTAACTAGGTAATCTGCTTGTTGGTTAGTGTAGCTAGGATTCTTGAAGGTCAAGGTTAGTAAGCTAATACCTTGTAAGCTAGATACTAGGATCATAGCTAATTGTTGAGCCTTTTCGCCCTTACCTAAGCTAGCAAATTGCTTTTCACACCAGTTCATGATCTCTTGCATCAAGTCTGCTGCTGCTGCTGCGATTTGGCCACCTTGTTTGCCAAGTTCTTGACATAGGCTGCCCAAAGCATCGCCGAAATTGGCGGTTTCTTCGCTGTGAGTTGCAGTTTGACGAACCAAAGATTGTAGACGTGCTACAGTGTTGTCGATGTTGTTTAATTCTTCAAATTGTTGTTGGATTAGCTTGCGACGATATTCGATCACTGCCAACACAATGGATTCCTTAGATTTGAAATAGTAATACACATTTCCTAGAGGAACATCAGCCAATTGGGCTATGTTAGCTAGTGTTGTGGTGCTTACTCCTTGTTCGTGGAACAATTTGTCTGCTGCAGTCACTAGACGACTGCGTTTATCATTACGTCGAGCCATGAGAATAACCCCTTTATTTATGTTTATATCTAATTTTTTTGTACTATGATTAAACTAATGTGTTTAACCAACTTCATCCGACATTATACACTTGGCGCGTGGTAGTTCAACATCTAAATGAATGGAATCCGCTAACTAACGATTAAAGGTAGAGAATTTGGGGTAAACGGTAGTAAAAATGGATTTTGCTTGGAAATTTTAGGCTTTTGCAGGTGAATTGGGCATGGCAAAAGACTGACTGGGTGGGGTAGGTTGTGTAAGGGTTATGGGGAGCCAGCAGGACGCAGACTAGTGGATGATGTGGTGGCTGGAGTTGCACTGCCTGCCCCTGCACCTGTGGTTGGGGCAGCTGATGTGGGCGCAGCAGGTGGTGTCACAGCCAATGGTGCAACCAATGACGCGAAGTCTTTGAAAATACTTTGATCGGCAAATACTTGCTCATGGTATTTAACAACTTCTTTAAATCTAAATTCCTTATGTCCATCAGGCATAGGTGTGGCAAATTGAATTTTTTTGTACGAGCCATAGGTATGCAGATTTTGATTTTGAAGTTCATAGCGTATGCGTAAATTATCGATATTGGGAGTAGCGAGCAATGGGGATGGAGGTGTATTTAAAGCATCGTATAATTTTTTCTTTAATTCTGGTGATTCATCAATTCGCATATGGTGTTTAAAAATTAGAATATCACGCATTTGCAAATATATAATTGGATCACCCATTGTTTGCATTTTGACAACATTGTTATTACCTTGAGAGTTTTTAGCAATTAGATCTGCCATTGCCACTATGCCTTCATAGGAATTTGCTTCTAAAGTATAACTATTTCTGCTCTTACTTTTTGGATCGCGAGGATCAGCTTTAATAACCTCCTGGCTAACCAGTGGTGTGCGTGGAGAAGTTTTATCGTATGGATCAGCATATTTTACTATTTGCCAAACGCTCGGGTTATTGGGATCTTGTTCCAAGGCTTTGCCATAAAAGAATTTTGTGGTTTTTAAACAATCTAGCAATTCGTTAGCTACAAACAGACCTTGTTTATCAAACCATTGATCAAAAGCCACGTCGCTCATAGTGGCAATTGCTGGGCCGAGATCTAAAATGGTGCGTGAGAATTGATTGTGCATGCGAGTTGTGAGAAATTGTATCATCTCTGGTGAGAAAGGTCGTTGCGACAATTTTTGAATAATTAGCTTTTTCTTTTGTTTTTCGTCCTTTTTTGGATCTTTTAATATGCTTTCTACTTCTGTAATTGCTTTATCAATATGAGCTGGAGTAATGCCATATTCTTTTAGCGGTGTACATTCGCTAATACTTTGTTGAATACTAGGTAGTAGATATTTAGCTGGATCATCGGAGCCAAGTTGTTCCAATTTACGTGCCAGACCCATTTCATATTCGATGCCAAATAATCTGGTTGCCCGCATGGAGGTTATGGCTGGATGACTGGGTGGTACACCGCTTGAGTCGTTTGGATCAAATGGTATAGAAGTGGCGGCAGTGGCTGAACCAGTTTCCAGTGTATATGTAGTATCGGTTCCGGCTGGCTTAGTAGGTCCCATTTTAAACCTCATTATTTCATTCCTAGTATTTAGATATAAATCATCGCAAAAAGTTCAATTTTAGCTAAATTTTTTAGGGGAATTGCACTCATTTCCTAGTGGCTCTCAAGCCAAAATTTATGAAAATCCAAAATATAAAAGTCAGCTAAAGATTAGCTAAAGATTAAAATTGATTTAGTAACTAACTTATGGTAAAGTACCGACATATAAAACAATATAGGGTAGGTACAATGAAAACGTCGGGATTATTGTTATTCATGGGTTTAGCACTGAGCGAAGTGGCAAAAGCTTCTTATGGCGTGTCTGTAGCAGGTAAAGGTAACAACACACATGGAGACGGTACTATTGCCCACACTCCAACACATAAACACCCAACACTACACCCAACACTACACCCAACATCTAAACCAAGTACCCATAAACCGAGTACCAAATCCCCAAGCACGTGGCCAACAACTGCACCCTCGATGCAGCCAAGCACCAGTGTCCCAACAGACGCACCATCGAGCACTCCATCTTCTACACCAACAGCAAGTCCTTCAATGGCGCCCTCAAATACGCCATCACAAGCACCCAGCATGTCACCTTCGATGACTCCGTCAAGCGCTCCTTCAGCAGCACCAAGCATGACTCCAAGTAAAGCACCTTGGAATCCTGAACAGATCCCAGTAACAATAGAACCAGGAATTTTGCTGCACGGTAAAGAAGTAACTCTCGATATAATTTTTGCAAACCCATACCCACATATCTGTAATGGCATAGTAGAATTGCAAGCGAATCAACCATCTTTATTGAAATTAAATAAAGATTGTGATTTAAATAATTTTTGTGAATTGAAAGATAGTATTGCGCCAATTCCTGCTCCAACCACAGGAGATGCGCCGAGCGACAAACATCGTCCTGCCTCTAAGCCAACGACCAATAAATCACCAACACGCAATAAGATCACCAAATCGCCAACACCAGATCCAACTCTGCAACCAACGCCGAAACCGCATCGACCAACGCATCGGCCAACACCACCGACTAAACGAACACCAAAACCAACGCATCATCCGAGCACACCTGCGCCAACTTGTCCAAGCACTGAATCACGTGCAGCGCATATGTTACATGTAGCACAACGCGAGGCTAAAAAAGGCACAGTATTTAATGTGCTATTAGCTGATGGCAGCATGCAAAATTTTACCATCCAAATGAATGGTGCGATTGCTTTGCCAGATGGTAGTATCAAAGTGATTCTGAAATTAGCACAAGGTTGCTTTGGATCGCTAACGATCGCAGCAGATGGTAAAAGTGGCGTTTTAAATGTGGATTGGGCAAAGTGTGTACCATGTAACCCGACCAAAAAGCCAACATCACAACCGCAACCACCTACTACTGCAAGACCGCATGTAGTTAAAACTAAAACACCAACTACTGGTTCACCAACGCCAAAACCTACACATCCGCCAGTGCATACTCATAGGCCCACGCCACCTACAGATCGGCCAACGCATGAAACTCCTCATCCAACGCCTAAACCAACTTGTGGCTGTGATGGTGATAAAGTGGGATTAGTCGTAAACGCAACTGTTTCTGAAGCCAAGCCTGCTACAAGATTACGTGGCAGATAAATTTACTCATAGCGTTGGCTGTGGTGTAGTGACTGCAGCACAAGCAGCTATTGCTTGGTGCTGCTGTCAATTTGCTTGCAAATTGTTCGCTTTCAGCGTTGACAGCATCCTCACCGCCATGAATGGCGGTGATTCCCGCGAGTATAACTCTTGGTAAGTTCTTGCTTCATCGCCGCGCTTGTTTCTCGTTGCTTACGCTAGAAAAAACTATGCACTTGCTCCACAAGCCTAACATTCGGTCTGCCCGACCGTAGATGTTCTTGGTTATCGAACATATGGATATTATGCCCTACATCCGCTTGCTGAAGCAAGCGGATGTAGGGCATTGACGATAAAGTAGTTATCCTCAATTTGTGTATAATCTAGTTTCATTGTATATGATCAGTTCTTTTTAGGAACTTTTGTTCTAAGTCAAGTTACTTGACATTTTTAATGGCGACAAAGGACAACACCTTATGCAGAGAGAAATTATGGAAGCAGAAATAAACAAACGCCGTGCAAAATTTTTGGCTGATCAAGAATTTGCCAAATGGCAGCGCAATAAGACTGAGTTGGAAATAGTCGACGAATTTGCGCGTTTACAAGAATGGCGACATAAGATTTGGTTTGTTGATCCGCACGTATCTTTACTACAAACGCAACCAGAATTTAAACTATCAACAAATCTGTTAACCAATAGATATTACCGAAATGCTGCTGCAATTGCTTTTGAATATAACAATAGCGTGCCGAATTATAACGCTAGTAGCATTTTAATTAATGGATTACGTTTTGTGGCTTTTGAAGCACCATCACATAAATCAATATCTGCGTTTCAGGCTATGTTAAAAAATCTAGGCGTAACACATGTAGTTAGATTAACTCCGCAATTTGAAAATGAGGTTGAAACTTGTTTTCCTTATTGGCACGATAATTTGTTGCGTGAGGCAAAAATTAATTACGTTTTCACCGATAACTGGTATGACAATATGGGTGGAGATGCGCAAGAGTTATTAACTTTAATTGAAAATACTAGAAAAGTACAACATTCAGAGCAATTGATTGGGGTACATTGTTATGCAGGAGTTGCAAGATCTGGTACATTCATTACTGGCTATGTGTTACTTAATGAGATTGATCAGCAATTAGCTGCTGGACGCAATGTTGCAGAGTTAGAAATTAGTATTGAAAAGATCATTAAAGATCTATCCTTGCAGCGTTTTTACATGGTTGGGCAGCCAACGCAATATGTAACATTACACAAGCTTGTAGCTTTATATTTAGACAAATCTAAGAGGTGAAACATGCCGTTTTTTGAGCAATTAGGTGTTAATTAGTACATACAGCCACAATATATACCTATCCTCACATCCTAAGGTGCTATGTGTGCCCATTGATTTATTTTGCTAATTGAGGTAAAATAAAATATATCTTTTTGATTATGGATAAATAACCATGGTTTTCGATCAAATCCCAAATGATTTCTCACCAAAATTAGAAGTATCTGCATGCTTTTTAGAGCATGATGAGCACGTATTGTTTGTTAGACGTGCCCCCAATATAACTCAAGGCAACACCTGGGCTATTCCTGGGGGTAAGATACGTACTGGCGAAACTAAAGAGCAAGCATGTATTCGCGAAGTTAAAGAAGAAGCTGGAATAAATATTACCAATCCAACCTTCGTAAAAACCGTGTATATTCGCTATCCTGAATATGATTATGTGTATCATATTTTCCGTCACGAATTAAGCGTGCGCCCACATGTACAATTGAAAGCAGTGGAATGTACTGACTATGCTTGGTTCACCCGCGAAAAAGCTAATGAATTAGACGCACAACAAGAATTAATTCTTGATGAAATGCCATGTATCGAACGCACTTATGGCGCTGGTTCATTTACACGTAATGCGATTCTAAATCCAGAACTTGAGAGTGCTAACGCCGCTGTATAGACAAGAAATTTGAATATGGATATTCGTCCTATTAAAGCATTTTCGGACAACTACATCTGGGCTATTTGCAATCCAAACACCAAGCAAGTAGCCCTAGTTGATCCAGGAGATGCACAACCAGCTTTAGAATTCTTACAAGCGCATAATATGCGTTTGACTGCAATTATTTTAACCCATCATCATAATGATCACATTGGTGGAGTGTCAGAGTTATTACAGCACACTAAAGTTCCAGTATATGGTCCGCAATCTAAATTTATTCCTGTTGTAACAAATCCAGTGACAGATGGTGCGCAAATATTTCTAGCCGAACAAGATTTGCATTTAAATGTGATGGAAATTCCAGGTCATACTTTAGATCACATAGCTTTGTATAATGATGAGATGTTATTTTGTGGTGATACTTTGTTTTGTGGTGGTTGTGGCAGAATTTTTGAAGGCACACCACAGCAAATGTTGAATGCCATGCAAAAATTAGCTAATTTAAAACCTCAGACTAAAGTTTATTGTGGGCATGAATATACCCAAAGTAATTTAAAATTTGCGCTACAAGTTGAACCACAAAACTCTTCGTTGCAACAACGTTTAATCGCAGTTACTGCATTGCGCAATCAAGGCTTGCCCACAGTTCCATCAACGATGCAAGAAGAACTTGCTACTAATCCTTTTTTGCGCACGCAAATACCAGCAGTTAGCGCAGCAATAGCTGCACATTGGCACAAACAATTTAAAGATCAAATAGAAGTTTTTGCCGCATTGCGGGAATGGAAAAATTCAATTTAAATTATAAATATCTTTACGATGTTTAATCGCCACGATTAAAACCGTATCAATTACAGACTCAATCCGATACACTATTCTATAATCACCAACACGCAAGCGGCGATGCCCTTTCAAACTATATCGCAATGGCTTTCCAAATCCTACTGGATCCACAGCTAAACGCTCCTCAATAGCTTCTTGAATTCTTTTTTTAATATTGTTGGGTAAACCTTGGATGTCTGCTAGCACCATTACTAGATATTCAATCTTATATTTTTTACTTCCAGACATCTTTATCTTTGACTCTCTTCGCTTTAACCACATCGCGAGTTTCTGCAATTATTGAAAGAGCCATATCTTCACGTCTTTCCAGAGCTTCCAAAATCAGTTCTTTGGCAAGGCTAGAAACAGATTTATGCTCATGCTTAGCAAGAGTGGCAAGTAGGCCAGCAGTTTCTGTCTCAAAAGTTATATTAATTCTAGGATTTTTAGTTGGCATCTGTATATCCCCATTTTCTTGAGCTTTTTTGGTACTTAATAAGTGTAACACTTTTACATCACCATTGCAAGACTTACTGACTTATCCTGTAAAACAACTATTATATCAGCTGCCCTGGATAAATTATGCAAGGCTAAAGTAGCAGAGAAAATTTTGCATACTTCTGCAAATGGGAGCCATCTAGGAGCTGAGGTTATAGAAGTTAAATCTGGTAAATCAGGCACCTTAAAATCCTTGCACACCTTTTTGCATGACAAAAAACTTGCATATAGCTGCAAGATTCAATACACATTTACCCATTATTTCTGAAGAAACCGTAACCCTTTCTTCTGGAGAGAAGGTACCCTTTAAGTTAATTAGCCTGCCGTTGTATCTAGTAGAACAGATGTATCGGTTGCTTTAAGGACGATCAGTGATTCGCTGCAACTGTTGCATGGCAGTTTTTTTAACTGCAGCTTGCTTTGATCTTTTGATCGAAACCAAGAATAAGTTAATGTGGCTGATTGTTTGCCATACCGATAAACCGAATTTACGTTACCAAACAAGCATCCAATCAGTAAGTGTGGCGCCAGAAGTATTGCTTGATCCAACTGGTGGCCAAACTCTACCTTGCTAATAAGCCCGTACGTCTAGTATGGCTAGTTTTTTCTACAGCACGAAGGGTGTATTCAGTTCCTGGGATCAACGCAGCTCTAGTTAAAAAGCTTCGTAACAAATCTATAGAATATACTGGTAAGGTATTATCTTTACTACCATGTGGCATACTCATACCGCCAGTTACTTGTCCAAGCTCCATGCTAAAATGAGAGCCAGTGTGATCATGGTGTATGCATTTAATTTGCAGAGAAACTAATAAGCCAATTATTTCCCTTGGTTTAAATTTATGTCTACAACTTGAAGACATAATCTCAGTTAAAATTGGATATTTAACCAATAATGGAAATCTATCATATATTGTGGCAGGACGACTAAAATAAACTTCTTCTTTTAATTTTGGTTCTACAACAGACCTAGGTTCTAATTCTGAGTCCGGTTCTTCCTTGACAGGTCTAGGTTTTAATTCTGATTCTGTAGTTATTGTGATCTTTTCATCTTTTTTTCCTGCTACTATTGCTTCTGTTTTGCTTGTGATAAGACGTTTTAAAGCAGGTGCTGCAATTACTTTACTACCTATGGAATCAGAAATACTAGGTTTATGTATATTCCATAACGCAATATATAATGTATTAGTTTCTTCTTGTAAAATACATAAAGTTAGAAAAGCTTCAGCGATTGTTACAATATGCGGATAACGATCTTTCAATGCTGTAGTTTTAGAGGACTCTTTGATTTTTGCCTTAATTGCTTCTAATAATTTTTTTCTTAATTTTAAATAATTAGAAATTAAACTTCTATTGTCGCCTTTAGACATTTTAAGCACATGATCAAATAAAAAAGTGGTTGATTCATAAACCTTTTTACCAAAAAGACTTTTAAAGAACTCTGCATCTAGATCCATAAAAGGTGTTTGAAATGGCTCAAGATCACCATCGCTTCTGTATTTTATATATAATTCAATAAATTTTTTAAATCCCGGGTTCCAAACTGCTAACAAAAAATCATACATTCTATTAAATGACTCTTCCTCTATGAAAGCGTTACTTTTAGCCTTGTCAGTTGGGACAAAAACATGGTAGGTTTTTTTTTTGGATTTGTCTGAGTATCTTACGTTCGATTTCCAATCATGTTCATGATCTTTATAAACTAAACACCAAAAAACTATTAATATAGATAATTGTATGAAATAATGGAATTCATCCTCTTGCGTTTCACAACCTTCAAGGATTGAATCAGAGATCTCTAAGATTTCTTCAATTATGCCTGCGTTGTTTTCAAAATTATCTAGCATCTCTTGTTTAAAAATATCGAAATATTTATCAGTGCTTTCTCGAATTTCACGAACATATTGTTCGGTAAACTTACCGGTCTTCACGCCGTCTAACAATGTAGTGTAGTCAATACCGCTTATATCAGCCTCATATTGAAAAAGTTCATAGAAATCATCAGAGTTGGATTTATTTAGATTAGACAACCATGCTGTCATGGTTTTAATGTATTCTAGGCGTTCATAACAAACTCTCTGAATGCTTAGTAAAGGTTTAATTAAACTAGTGCTATGTATGCGCTTCATTTTTGTTCCAAGATTACTTTGATATATTTTTTATTTTAATTTTTATTTATAAACTTCATTATTATTTTGGCTTGTAATTGGGAGAGCAGTTTGTTGTTGCAATTCTTGGATACGATCTTTATTAAGGGCTTTTTGAATTGCATTTGCCATGTGTAGGTACTCCTAATTACGGACCCAAAAATGTTATCTAGCCAAATAGTGTACCTGGGCAAAATCCAGTCGTCAACTAGTGTAATTGCGCTCATACACAAGTTCATGATTATTCTATAAAATATATAATTGTCAGCCTAGCTAATTCAATGGAACTATAATTACGTATAATAGTCATATTAATATAATTAAATAAGGGAGTAGAAAAAAATGCCAGAATTCTTTACCTTTAACATTGATCTTAAATTGCAAGAACTGATGGAAAATTTTGAGGCTGAGGTTAAGTCTTGCGAGAGAAAACTCCTCAGAGAAAAAAGCAAACCGGATAGTTTTGACGATGTTGGAAACCGAGTATATAATTTCGATCAAGAGCATAAAATTAGAGATGATTTTAAACCTCAATACGAAACCTTTCGCAGCGCTCTCGAAGAGAACATTAGGAATAATAGAACAATCTTAACAAATTTAACTGAAGATGATTATAAGATGCCAACCATATTTGCTTTGGCTATAATGTATCCAAGAATTTGGCACTTCATTTTTAATGCTTATCTAAATGCAGGTCTTGATCCACATCTTGTATACGATGGTAATTTTAATGTACAGGAATCCTTCAATTTACCCCAGCCTACAACTAAAGAACCAATTAATTTAAAAGATGTCTCTATACTTGTACGAACTCCTTCTCCAGATAGTAGTAGTAGAGATTTTTTTCTTCCCATTAAAGATGATTTAGATTATTTTTTGTGCTATTGCTTAGATTCTAGTCTCTGCTCTTCCAACAACAAAAAACTCTTACTAGCAGCTAATATTTACCTTAGTGCTAATGGAATATCTTTCTTTGCCGATGGTTGTGATTTGCGTGGTTATTTAATGACTGACAGCAATCTTGAATCACCTGCTTTAGCAGCAGCTGCATATAGTTTTTCCGCAGGGGCTCTCGGTATCGATCAGCGTGAACTGCCTCGCCGCGATTACGTCGATGAAGGCGTAAAACCAGCAACATTTTTGGCTAAATTTTACACAGAATACATTAACGCACAAAGATTTCACAATGTCTCATTATTTGCCTCAAGAGGAGAGCCTGCGCCTAGGGTACCAAAACGTTCTATGCATTGCCTAGATATTGCTGTTGAAAGATATTTGCAAGCAATGCAGGCAGCAGATTTGTCTGCAGCTGTTGTTGATAATTTGATGCAGGAACAACAAAAGAATCCCGATTTACCAATTCTAAATCTTTTTTATCATTTCTTAAAATCAAATTGTGATAAAGATGTAATAGCTCATTATAGTTCCTTAGTGGCTGAATATTGTATTGATAGTAATGCGACTGAAGATCTTGAAACTCGTAAAATTACAGTACAAGGTAAACGCTTGGATAGTGATAAATTGACCGCCAGCCTTAGGCTTATGACCTTGTTTGTTATAAACCAAATAGATCCAAACAATGCAAATAATCCAAGCTTGAAAGCCTTTTGGCTCAAGAGGATTGCTGATATCGCTGCAAACTTACAAACTGAGCTTGCAAAATATCCATATAATGCAAACACCAAAGAATTTGTTACCGAGCTTCAAGCACACTTGCTATCACGTTTACGTGCTGAAGCCAAACCAACGTTAACAGCACAAAATTTTGTTAAGTTATGCACAGAGTTTTGCCAACAAAAATATCCGTTAAGCGATAGAGCGAGTCCCGGATTAACCGCTTGAATATAATATATAGACTGACTGATGGATAAAGGAACCACAGCGCGAAAAAGCTCGCGCTGGGCTCTAATTAAGGGCTGGACGGAGTAGCAGCACGAGGTGGTGTAGTATCAGCTGATGACTCAAACGTTGTTTCAGCTAAAGCGTTAGCAAGCTCTGTGACAGAAGCTTTGTCAAACCAATATTCGCTGACATTTCTAGCTTTTGGTATACCCAATTGTTCCAAAGATTCTTCAATAAATTTCTTCACATCATCACGCTCTCTGAATGACCCTTTCGCATGCTCAATAGCTAAAGTTTTGCGTATAATTCTAGCTGCACTTTCAGTTTTTGCATCTTTAATTAATGCCTTCCAAACAGCGCGTGCTTGAGCAGTGATGTGTTCAATATTATTACCTTTAACAGGTTCGAACATTTTTACTGCGTAAATTTCATTTTTATTCCCTTTATAATGCGCCCTTATTACTTCTAGTGAAGAGCATTCATCAGAGATTACATAATCGAAAATTTCATTTAAATTTACTGGGGATCCAAGAGCAGCAAGCCCGTTAAATAGATCACTACCAACACCGGCACCTAATTTACTAGTTTTAGATGCGCGTTTATGGTTCTTTAAATGTGCAAAATCTGGGAAATCGTGTTCTGCTTGTAATTTAGCATATTCATATTGTTGTACTGCAGGCCATTTCTTAGCTGCTTTAACAATCTCTGGCCATAATTTGATTAATTTTGCCGCAAGTTCTTTATCTGCTGCTAATGAATATTTTTGATTTATTGCCGCTTGAATTGGCTTTATTGCTTCCTGCAATTTTGCTGGAATAGCCTCTTGTGCGAGCGATAAAATGGTAGATTTGGTTTCATCTGCAGTCTTTAATTGGGTTTCAATGTCTTCTTGTGTTATATACAAATCGATTAAAGTTGCTGATTGCTCCATCAACCAATCAAACATAAGCTCAGGTGTTGCTTGGGTAGTGGCAGCAGTAGGTATACTAAAAGTAACGGCTTTTGGGCTTCTTGGTAACATCAGTTTCTCCTGATAGCGCGAATAGTTAGTTATTTAAATTTATAGCTAGGCCTGTAAAACATGATATGAAAAAAATATAGGAATAGCAATATCAACAATCATAACATTAGTATAGGTTTGGACTGAGCGTAAAGCGTCCTTATAATACCTCCTTGAAAGTGGAGTTTTATGCCAATCAAATCTCTCTACACAATCAAAGCCGCCAAAACATTACGTTGCTCTGCGACTAAAATCGTATAAGTTCTGCAAGCAGCAGCGGAAGTCATGATTTCTATACCTACCTTGTATTGTGCAGCGATCTGGGGAGTATTCAGCTTCGGAAATACTAGCTTTTCTCCAGCGCCAATTAATATTACATCAGGTTGAAATTGCATTAAGTGTTGTAGCTGTTCAAGCTGCAAGTCCTGAATATGATTTATATCCCATGCAGAAAAATAATTTGGCATTATTAAAATTGAATTAGTATAATCCTGGTTATTCACCGTGATACAACCTGGTGCGTATTTTTTAATTTGATACTGAGCATCACTACTGTCTTTTGTTAATTGCATGAGTATTTTTACATGGATCAATTACAAGTTATTACGACTTTACCACAACCCAAGCTGAAAGCAAGGACTGTAGTGCCAAAGCTTGAACAAGCGGCAATACAGCTTGGGATTAATCCTGTGCTGGCTCGTGTCATAGCCGCACGTCCGATCCAAGAAGATACTGATTTAGAAAATTTCTTAGATCCAAAATTAACTTGCATTACCCATCCATTACAAATGCAAGATATGCAAAAAGCTTGTCAGCGCGTGGCTGATGCGATCCTTAATAAAGAAGTGATTGGTATTGAAACTGATCATGATTGCGATGGACAAACCAGTCATGCAGTATTGCATTATAATTTAGTGCAAAAATTTCAGCATCCGCAGCATTTAGTGCGATCATACATTGGACATCGTTTAACTGAAGGTTATGGCTTATCCTCTAAAGTCATGCAGCGCATTTTGACGGATGACCCGCGTCCAAGTTTAGTGATCACCGCCGATAATGGATCAGCAGATGAAGATCGTATTCAAAAATTAGCTGCACAAGGCATTGATGTAATTGTCACTGATCATCATCAGTTACCAATAGCTGGTTCACCAGCCAGTGCTTTTGCTTGTTTAAATCCAACACGTGAAGATTGTCAATATGGCGATCCTTATATTGCTGGTTGTATGGTAGCGTGGTTATTAATGGCTGCTACGCGCGCAGAGTTAATTACTCGTGCTTATTTGCCGCAAGATTTTCCGAAATTAAGCGATAGTTTAGATTATGTTGCAGTTGGTACGGTGGCAGATTGTGTGAGTATGGCGCGATCCTTAACTAACCGCGCGATTGTAAAGCATGGTTTAAAATTAATTAATGCTGGAATTAAACCTTGTTGGGTGGCGGTCAAATCGCTTTCACAAACTCCACTAACAGCAGAAGATTTGGGTTTTAAAGTTGGTCCTTTATTAAATAGTGATGGCCGCTTATCTTCAGCTTTTGGTTCAGTGGCATTTTTATTAGCGGAAAATTTTGACACTGCGCAAGAAGGATTAAGATATTTAAAAGATCAAAATCTTGCACGCCGAGGGATCCAAAATTCGATCACGCAACAAGGTTTGCAAATAGCGGCACAACAAGCAAATAGCGGACGTTTTAGTCTGTGTATTTTTTTGCGCGAAGGGCATGCAGGGGTACATGGAATTTCTGCTAGTAGGATCAAAGATAGTTTTGGACGGCCAACAGTATTTTTAGCTCCTAAGCAAGGCGAAGAAAATTTACTTACTGGATCAATCCGTGGCATTAGTGGATTCCACGTTGGTGATGCAATCAAATGGTTAATTCAGCATAATCCAGGATTATTAATTGCTGGTGGCGGGCACGGTGGTGCTGGTGGTGTGACTTTAAAGCATGAACATTACCAGAAATTTGAAACACAGTTTGAAGTAGCAGCGCGACAGCAATTAAATGTGCAGGATTTAGGGCCAGTAATTTGGACGGATGGGGTGATTCCTAGCGATTTGTTAAAGCGCGAAGGATTATATTTATTAGATCTACTAGCTGCTATCTCACAGCTAGAACCATTTGGTCGAGAATTTGAAGCACCAGTATTCGAATTGCATGGCACCCTAGAAAATTTGCGAGTAATTGGCGACGGTACGCATGCGCGAGTCGAGATTGTTACTGACCATCAAATATTCAATGGCGTATGGTTTACTTTCCGTCATGCACCAGAACACGAATGGCCAGTGCAAATCGGCCAACAGATCCATTGCGCTTATATGCTGCGCGCCAATGATTTTGGTGGGCAGCGGCGATGTGAGATCCAGGTGGTGTGGTTACACGGAATATTAGAGTAAAAATGTGCTATAATTGACTTAGTTAGATATACAAATGGGGGGGGTGTGAAAACTTCAGCATTTTCTCTAATTGAATTGATGGTTGTAATTGCCATTGTTGCTGTACTTGCAGCGGTTGCTTTGCCTGCGTATACAAATTATTTAATTTCATCTAAAATTTCAGGTCTCGTTCCAATCATTGAGAATTTAATGAACGTATCTATTCAGAGCAGCCAGCAATATGGTTGGTTTGGTAATGCTTCTTCTTTAGGTTATGCTCCAAGCACGCCGTGTGCATATCCTCCAACACCAGCTAATTGTACTGGTGCTACTTGGCTAATTGATAGTTCAGTTGCTGAGCAGCTTAGTCCTTATTTTGGAGGTCTCACAGAAACAGAGACAAATAATCAGGGAACTTCATATATGCTTGTTGGGGACTTTAGCAATTCGGGATGGGGGCAATATGGTAGTGTTCTTGCAGCATTAAATCCACAATTACTTGGGTTTCCACTAAGCGAAGTAGATTTGGGTTTATTTGATTTGTATCTAGAGTGTGACTATTGGCATTATGAAGGGTCTATTGATAAATTGTGTTATTATGGTTATGGCACAGCAACGGTTAGCCAAACAGGAGACCTTGTCCCTGGTTGGGTGAATGTTAATACTACTAATGCATGGGATAATAATAATTTTACTTTGTATGAAACCGATGCGACTAGTTATATTAACGCTACAGGCCAATAACTCTCATGGGTTGGTGGTTGGTAACTAAGTGCATGTCATCGCTGCTTGAGCAAGCCATTCAACTTTGAACATTTTTTTGTCAGCTAATGACTTACACTTTCTGACCTAACCGCCGCGCTTACTGTCAAATCGGAGCGCCTAAACCGCACGAATATCTCACGCTATTACGCACCGGCTCGCAGGTGGTTGCCTTCCGCCGCGCGTAAATAAGTTCTCCAAACCTGGTTTTTTTGTTCGCAATAAATTTGGAAAGGCCCGCCCAAGTCCGTCCACACCGACATCATAAGAGCACCGCCCCATTGCGCATCCACACCATATTTATACCCCAAGTTAAAATCACCGCCAATCCCTCGAAGACCTTGTAACTCGTACCAAACTGTTACTGAGGTATCAATGTAAAACCTTAAACAAATCATTTAAAGTTACTACACCACCCACTAATTCCTCGGCATACATATTATTCTTTAGTCCTGCGGCCACAATCATGGCAATAAATATTTGTTTATTACTTTCTTGCTTACGCTTAAATACTTCCATTTTGTTTTTTAGATTGTTGGCATAATCTTTAGTGATTACAAATGGTTGTGCCGTAAGTTTGATCTCGCATAATGTAATTGCGCTATCTGGTCGATCAAACAACAAATCTATCTGCGCCCCTTGATCTACGCTTCCTGGTGATGGGACATATCGCCAAACCGCAGCCTTGCTTCCATTAGGGATATCTAGAGCTATGCGGATCAAATCAATATGTTTGTAACATACCGCCTCAAATGCATAACCAGCCCAATTATGCCAAACAGGTGTATTATAATTTAATTGCCATATATTGGTTTTACGTTCGATTTTTAAAAATGCAGTTATTTCTGGTTCAATATAATTAAAATAGAATAATACATATTCATCTATTATTTTATAATATTTGCCACGCTCTTTATACCCCAATGGAATAAAAGATAATATAAAGCCAGCATTTTCCAAATCTTGCAGGCGATCAGTTAATGTGCCGCCTTTATGAGATAATTGTATATTTTTTTCTAACTCAGTGCGAGGGATGCCATAGGTTCTTTTAGCAATTATTCTGGTTAATTCAATATAGACGTCAGCATCATGAAATAAAGAACGAAATAATTTATTCAATTCATCAATAAGCAATCCGCCATTTCTAAAACACATGTTATTAATATTCTGCGCAGCAGATAAACTTTTCTTAATTCCATTCAAATAATATGGTGTCCCACCCATAGCCATATATATTTCTAAAATTTGTTTATAATTATAATTGCACCCTTTAGAACATAAATATTCCTCGGTTTCGTGCAAAAGAAATGGCCTTAAAATTATTTGTCTAGTTACCCTATTATGCAAACCACCCTTATCATAAATAATCTTTTTTATAATCCACGAAGCGGATGAACCACAAATAAATAGTTTCAAATTGTTTTCAATTTTGAACAAAATTTCGTCAGTTAAATCCATCAATTTCATTACCTGACCTAGCTATGGTCCCAAATTTTTAAATTAATGCAATGAATTTTTCTTAAAAAGTAGTGATAGAAATTTTACAAAAATAATATGTAGCACACTTCATCCTAGCCGCGCTAAATTTATAAATTTAGCGCGAGCAGAGACTGGATCTAATAATTTAAATTCTATTGATATTTCTTACATTTTCAATTTTTGGTGTTAAGAATTGCGCTAATGAAGAATCTTTTTCCAGCATCTTGGCTACTATGTCATTAGCGCCTTGTTGCTCAGCTACAGCAATTGCTGGCTTAGGTGGATCAAAATCTCTCAAAAAGGCTTGCATATAAGCCGTTTCAGGGGCATAAATGAAACTAGTGTTCACATTTGCACCTAAATCAATCAATAACAAAGCAAGTTGAGTGTTATTGTCACGAATTGCTATGCCAAGTGGAGTAATGTAACTATTTCCATACTTATACTTGGAATTTACGCGTTTTGGTCGTTCCTGCAATAGAGTCTTAATTACATCTTGCCAATCACTTTTAACAGCAAAAAACAAAGCATCGTGATCCGAGCCATCTAAAGTAGCCCAGCGTGCAAAACTATTATCTTTTAAAACACTTGATACTTGATTATGGTCACCAGCTCTTACTAATGTTGGCAAACGACGATCCGGGGTGGTAAAGCCCCAGAGTGATCTAGTTTGTGTGTAAGAATTATATCCTGAGTAAGCAACACCACATGTTGCAGCTAAGCCAAATACCGGCTTGATGGCCTTGCGAAAGAAAAGTCCATTGAGCATGATAACTCCTTAATTTGCGTTAATAAATAATGGGAGTGCCAGATTAACATATTAGTAGTGTTTGCACACGGATCCTATGTATAGGTTTTCTTAAATTTTCTCAAAATATTTGATTGGCAGCACAGAGAAGTGTAAATTCACGGGTTACTAGACCAAGTGGAAGGACCCAACTCTATGCTGCAACCCATATTAACTAAATTTAAAAATTTTCGCGAGAAATTATTTTCATGTTTAACTTATCGTGCTGATGCCACCATGAACCTAGTCGATTCATTGTCTGGCAATATAGACGCACAGAGCATTGTGCAATTAAGCTTGAACCCAGCATTTGATCGACGCTATGGCAGCGTTCGTGATGCCATTAGCAATTTTGATGCTGATCCAGCACAACAAGATCGCATAGAGCAACACTTAATTAAACACTGCTCACGGCCCACGCAAGCAAGACCATTTCGTTTGCTTGTAGTGGATTGCACAGCTGCGCCTAGAAAATATTCAAAGACGCTGGAAGATAAAGGTATAGTACATGCGCCAAATGTCGTGCCTGGCAACAAGCCTATAACGGTTGGCCACCAATATAGTATTGTAGGATTTTTACCAGAGCAAAATTCTGAGAATACAAATATTCCTTGGATGTTACCGCTAACAGTCCAGCGCGTTGCAACATCAGCAAATGGGATTGATGTTGCAATAGAGCAATTCAAAAAAGTTTTACCTGCTTTTAACAAAGAGCTAACCGTTAATGTTGGAGACACGGCATATAGCAACCCCAGGTTTATTCATGCTGCTGCCGAACATGAAGATTTGGTCATAATATCGAGATTACATAGCAACCGCAATCTTAATCGCAAAGCTAAGTCAAAGAAATTGAAAAAAACCAAAAGACGCGAGCGTGGACATGAATTATGGTACGGTGATGAATTTAAGTTAAAAGATGAAACTACATGTGGCACACCAGATGACACAGTGTCAGTGCCATTTAAAACACGTAAAGGCAAGCAATTTACAGCACATATTAAAAGTTGGTATGACATTTTAATGCGTCAAAAAAATGGTATGCCAATGAATGAATATCCTTTTACAGTTGTTAGAATTACCATTACGGACGAACAAAATAACCAGGTATATAAAAGACCGATGTGGCTGATGGTTGCGGGCGAACGGCGATATGAATTAACTGCTATGCAAATATGGCAATCCTATACACGACGTTATGATATAGAGCATTTTTTTAAATTTGGCAAATCAAGGTTACTAATGGATAAATTTCAAACGCCGGAGGTTACTCGTGAAGAATCCTGGTGGCTGATTGCCTGCGTTGCTTATGCACAACTTTATATGGCGCGCGAGCTAGCAAATAATCTGCCAACGCCTTGGGAGAAATATTTGCCGCAAATGAAAAATAATGTAACAGTAAAGTCAGCGCGGCAGGTACAAAAATCATTTGCAGGAATAACTAGCAACATTGGTACTCCTGCATCCGCACCAAAACCAAGAGGTAATCCACTTGGTCGCATAACCGGTACAAAGATAACACGCAGAGAACAGCACCCCATAATTTTTAAAGGAGAAACAGTGCTGCAAAGCGCGGTCACCTGACGCAAAATGTTAATATATACAGTTTAAAACAGGACTTTTTACTAGTTCTGCAGCAGTGCTTTGCTCAAAATAAAATAGAGTGCCGTTAGGCACTCCGATTGGGCAGAAAGCGCAGCGGCTTGGCAAGCAAGTTTAAGTCACTAGCTAACAAAGCATTATTCAAAGTTGAAATTGTTCCAATCTACCCAGGTATTATTCCAAATATGATCAAGCGCCTCTAACAGGCCAGAACGTGGCGTAGCCATCCATGGTAATTCATCGAGAAACAAAATTATTTTTTTACCACGGCCTTGTTTTTCTAGAATAGAAGTTAATGCCTTAAAGGCCGCTTTCCAGCTTGTAAATGGCTGTATAGGCATCCCATCATAAAAAGTTTTGGAAAATTCTTCACTAAAGTTTTCCAGTTGCTCTTTTTGTGTGCCTTTTTGCAGACCAATAACTTGGAAAAAAATACAGTTGGTTTTATGCTGAAAATAGCTGCGAATCAAGTATGTTTTACCAACACGGCGTCGGCCATATACAGCTACAAATTCTGAATTTTTAGAATTAAAAATTTCTTTTAATTCCTGCTGTTCTACGGTGCGACCCACAATTTTATTAGGCATATTGTTACCTTAAAGTTAGGGCTAAATATAAGTATATTATATTTAGCCCTAAAATACAATTTTATAAAAGTTAGGGCTAAATATAGCTTTGTTATATTCAGCCCTAAAATGCAATTTATAAAAAGTTAGGGCTGGTTATAGGTTTGCTATACCCAGCCCTAGATCGTGGGTTTGGCAACTAGGTGTATTTCATCGTATTACGCCTAGCTCTTGCATTAACTGGATGATGTCAGGCATAATTCTGCAAATGTTAGAAATAAACCCATTAACCAACACCCTCGAAGACCTTGTAACTCGTACCCACCAGTTACGGAGGTATCTTTGACTTCGATTTCAAATCTGAGCGCCTGGTGGAAGTCGCGCGCGAACTAGAAGATCCGCAAATTTGGAATGAACCAATTAAAGCCCAAAGCCTAGGCAAAGAATTAGCACAGCTCGAGGCTGTGGTGTACAAAATCCAAAATTTGGCAGAGCGCTTTCAAGAAGCAAAGGATTGGTTAGATTTAATTAGCGAACAGCAAGATACAGCAGCAGCACAAGAACTAGAAACAGAATTGCAGTCCTTAACTCGCATCGTAGCAGAATTAGAATTCAACCGTATGTTTTCCGGAGAGTTGGACAGTCATTGCGCATTTGTTGATATTCAATCTGGATCTGGCGGCACCGAAGCTCAAGATTGGGCAGAAATGTTATTGCGTATGTATTTGCGTTGGTCAGAAAAGCATGGTTTTGTCACAACCTTAGTTGATGAATCAGTAGGCGAAGTTGCTGGCATTAAAGGCGCAACCATTAAAGTTGAAGGTTCATATGCTTATGGTTGGCTGCGTACAGAAACTGGTGTGCACCGTTTAGTACGTAAATCACCTTTTGATTCTGGTAACCGTCGTCACACTTCATTTGCATCGGTATTTGTCTATCCGGAAATTGATGAGGATGTCGAAATTGATATCAATTCTGCAGATTTGCGCATTGATACATATCGTTCTAGTGGTGCTGGTGGACAACATGTTAACAAAACTGATTCAGCAGTGCGTATCACGCATATTCCAACCAATATAGTAGTACAATGTCAAAATGATCGTTCGCAACATAAAAACAAAGCGCAAGCCATGTCACAACTAAAAGCAAAATTATATGACTTAGAAATGCAAAAACGTAATGCCGATATGCAAGTCTTAGAGCAAAGCAAAGATGATATCGGTTGGGGATCACAAATTCGTTCTTATGTGCTAGATCAATCGCGGGTCAAAGATCTACGCACTAGAGTTGAAACATCTAATACCCAAGCAGTATTAGATGGTGATATAGATTTATTCATAGAAGCAAGTTTAAAAAGTGGATTGACAGATGACGACAGATGAAAATATTGAAATTAATGTTGAAGATGTAAACCAGCAAATTTTAGCGCGCAAAAATAAATTGCAAGCAATGCGCAATAAGGGTGTACCTTTCCCCAATGATTTTCGGCGCACTGATTTAGCAGCGGCGATCCATGCTACTTACGATCAGAAAGATAATACTGCTTTAGAAGCAGAACATCATGAGGTTACTGTGGCTGGTCGCATAATGATGCGGCGTTTAATGGGTAAAGCCAGTTTTGTACATTTGCAAGATATGTCTGGCAAAATACAATTATATATTCGCAAAGAAGATTTGCCGGAAGGCGTGTATGATGAATTTCAAGATTGGGATATCGGCGATATAATTGGTGCCAGTGGCACAGTATTTAAAACTAAAACTGGCGAACTCTCGGTTAAAGCTAAACACATTCGTATGCTGACCAAAGCGTTACGACCATTACCTGATAAATGGCATGGGTTATCCGATCAAGAAGTACGCTATCGCCAGCGTTATTTAGATTTAATCGTGAATGAAAAATCGCGACATGTTTTTCAAACGCGAGTTAAGATTATGAACTTTATCCGCGATTATTTTAATCAACGTAGTTTCTTAGAGGTGGAAACCCCGATGATGCATGTGATCCCAGGTGGCGCTGCTGCACGACCATTTGTTACGCATCATAATGCGCTCGACATGCAATTATATTTGCGTATTGCACCGGAATTATATTTAAAACGTTTAGTGGTTGGTGGGTTCGAGCGCGTATATGAAATTAATCGTAATTTCCGCAACGAGGGTCTCTCAACTAGACATAATCCAGAATTTACCATGGTCGAATTTTACCAAGCTTATGCAGATTATAACGACATGATGGATTTAACTGAAGATTTACTTAAGACTATGACGCAGAAAATGCTAGGCACAACTATGGTGCCATATCAAGGACAAGTATTTGATTTCGGTAAACCATTTGCACGTTTATCAATTCCTGAAGCAGTGTTAAAATATAATCCAGATTTAACGCCTGCTATAATCAATGATCTAGAACAAGTAACCAAATATATGCGTCAGCGTGGCTATATGGTAGAAAATCATTGGGGTGTTGGTCGCTGTCAATTTGAAATTTTCGAAAACTCGGTAGAAGATCAACTGTTAGATCCAACATTTATTACCGCATATCCAACCGAAGTATCGCCTTTAGCGCGCATGAATGATCAAAATCCAGAAGTAACTGATCGTTTCGAATTATTCGTTGGTGGCCGTGAAATTGCCAATGGGTTTTCCGAGTTAAATGATCCAGAAGATCAAGCCGCACGTTTTCGTGAACAAGCAAAAAGCAAAGATGCTGGAGATGTAGAGGCTATGCATTATGATGCTGATTATATCAGAGCTTTAGAGCATGGTTTGCCGCCAACTGCTGGTGAAGGTATTGGTATTGATCGTTTAGTGATGTTGTTGACTGATTCTGCTTCGATTCGCGATGTGTTGTTGTTCCCACATATGCGGCCTGAGTCTGAGTAAGAACATGATGGAAAAACCTACTACCAAAGTAAGGCTAAAGGATTTCGAAATCGAATCGATTAAGCAGAGTTTCAATAAATGTTTTTTGCCTACGGATCATTTATGGATCTTTGGGTCACGTACTAATCCTAATAGGCGCGGTGGTGATATAGACTTATATGTGGAAACAACTTTAGAACCATCATTATTATTTGAAACTAAGCTTGCATTTATAAATGCTATTTGCGAATTGATAGGCGATCAGCGCATTGATGTGGTATTAAATACCATACAAAATAGTTTAAATCTGCCGATTTATACAAAGGCTCGCACAGAAGGAGTGCAACTAGTATGAACAAAGACGAATTAGAGTCAATACAACAAATCGCTAACATTCATGAACAAAGGATCAAGGAAGCCATTGCAGATGTACAACATTTGTTTCCCTTAGATGTAGATAAAGTAAAAAAATTCGACAAGCTTTCAATATACGCGATTGAGATGTTTACTGGAAGATTTGCTAAGCTACAGGATTATTTAGGTAACGTTGTGTTTGATACTTTCTTTGAAGTAGAGGGTGAAAATACTGAAACTTGGACGTCTATTGATAAACTAAATAAACTTGAGAAATTTGGGATCATTCAAGATGCGCATATTTGGCGTAATATGCGTAAATCGAGGAATTTTTTGATCCACGAATATCCTGATCAACCGCAAGTTATTGCTGATAGTTTAAATGTTATTTATGATTATATACCAATTTTGTTAGATATAAAGAATAGAATATTTGCTAAAATTTTTAAAGATGTTGAAAAATAATCTAGAAATGCAGCATGTCTAAATCAAATCTGTTAAGGTGATTGTAGATTGCCCAAGAAAAAGCTTTTGCGTATGGAGTGCATTGCTAATAACTGCTAAGCCTATAACTCGACCATCAGTGTTGCGACAAGATCTAACAACAGTACCAGCGATTTGTTCTTGCTCCGGACCGCCAGTTAAAATGCGATCAGCTGGTTGCGGCGGTACGGCTAAATCAGGTGCACTAAAAGCATGCATTTTACGTTTTAATTTACCGCGATGTTCCATGCGCGCGACAATTTCTTGGCCACGAAAGCAACCTTTGATAAAACTTACTGCGCCTAAGGAGGGTAAATTTAAATCATGTGGAAAAAATGCGCCAACTGTTTGCGGATATAATTCTGGAATGTGATCTTTAATATCGAGAATTTCCCAGATATATGGATCAACATGTGCAGCATTGCTAATACAATCATGCCATAATTTACTTACTGCTTCGAATGTCCCGTATATTTCGCAACGATTGTCTGCAATTTTTAACACCTCAACATTGGGGTGATCCATCGGTAAAGTAATTTTATGATTAGAAACTCCAAAGCCACATAAATGTTCTGATGAATTATGCAATTGCACTTTGGAAAATAAAGCGTATTTTTGTAATTCCGCTAGCGTTGGTTCAACTAAGCTGTCAAGCATGCGCAAATAATATTCATTTTCTTGGCGCCATAAACGGAACAAAGAATCAACTGTACCCTTGATGTTGCAATATGCGCCAAGGGTGTTATCACCTGGTTGCAATGCTTGTACATTGCAGCTAAGTTGTCCATCTAAAAATTTAGCAGCATCGTGACCGCTGACTCGAATTATGCCATAGTGACTTAGGTCAACTAGCATTTTTGTGGATGGATTTGTGATAGGAAATTGTTGTATAAATTCTTTCCAATATCTCATATTTTTTCACCAACTTTAAGGATAAATAAATGGTAACTGTAAACGATTCAGAAAACAAGCTCTCTAAACTGCGCTGGCGTTGTCGTCGTGGCATGTTAGAGTTGGATTTGATGTTGGGCAATTTTCTGGATAATGCTTATGCAAAGCTGCAGCCAGAAAAGCAAGCATTGTTTGAACAATTATTAGAGGCTGAAGATCAGGATTTATATCGTTGGTTGCTTGGCAATGAGCCGGCGGCAAATCCGAAGCTGCAGGATTTGATTTTGGTGATACGGTATATGCATAGTTCTAGCGTATGCCCGTCTACATAGCAAGTTCGCGCTGGTTCATTTTGATCGCAAGCGTATTTTATATTAGCATTGCGCTTGCCTTGGCTTTAATCGACTGGCCGTTATGGTGTAATGTAGTGTTATGGTTGATCCTATTATTTGACTATCACCAAGTGATCAAAATTTACGGCTTACGCTCGCATAAAAACTCGGTGGTAGCATTGCAACAAGACTGTGGAAAATGGCAGTTCTTGTTGCTTTCTGGCCGTCAATACAAAGGCAAGCTGCTTAAACAGCGCTGTTACTGTAGCTCCTTGGTTTTAATAATGTATTTAAAAAACCTAGGTGGTGGACGTTATATTGTTATTCCGCGCGATTCTCTTTCTGCACATAATTATCGCTATTTAGCTATGTACATTAACGCCTAATAATTGAGTATAGGTCAAATATTGTAGCATTGTCTATATTTCCAGTTAACCTACGACTAAAACGGCCGATATGTTTTATACCTAGACTAGGAACTAAGAGATGCAACAAGAAGAAGATCAACAAATTGATTTACACTTGATTTTAGAAGTGCAAAAAGGTAATAAACAAGCGTTTGATTCCTTGGTATTAAAGTATCAATACAAGGTGTTTAAACTCGTGGCGCGTTATATTTCTGATCCAAGCGAAGTTTTAGACGTGACGCAAGAAGCATTTATTAAAGCTTACAAATCCTTAGATAATTTCCGTGGCGATAGTTCTTTTTATACATGGTTATATCGCATTGCAGTTAACACTGCCAAAAATCATTTAATTTCGCGTGGACGTCGCGTACCAGAATCAGATTTTGAATTATCTGAAATTGAACAATTTATTTCCAAAAAAGATGTCAAAGAATATTCAACCCCAGAGCGTACATTAATGTACGACGAAATGGAACATATGTTATTTGATATCATCGATGATCTACCCAGCGATTTGCGCACTGCGATTATGTTACGTGAAATGGAAGGCTTAACTTATGAAGAAATTGCAGAGATCATGGGTTGTCCAGTTGGCACGGTGCGTTCGAGAATTTTTCGTGCCCGCGAGGCGATAGAGAAGAAGATCGAACCATATGTTACGAAGGAAAGTGATTCAAGCGGTTAGACTAGAGTATAAATAAGCGTAACATCTCAATCTGGAAAGGCAAACTGGCTATTGCTGTAGCTTGATGCGCGGTTCCTTAATAAAGAGATAAGTTAGCAAAGCAAAAGCATAACACAGCAGCAATGGTATAAAGCCGATTGCAAAATTAGTATTGCTAAAATCTAAAAGCAAGCCGGATAAACTTTGTAACATTCCGCCGGCAAGCATAATAATACTATTAGTTAAAGCAATGGTAGTTGCTCTAATTTTAGTGGCCGCGCATTCGGTGTTTAAGGAAAAGCACAGTAACATGGAACTAGTAAAAAAGCCAAAGCCGAGATGTAAAAAATACAGCAGCCAGATAGGTAAATGTAAAGTCAAAATACAGCTCATACAAATCATTGCACCTAGCGTGCCAATTAACATCGGGGCTTTACGTTGGTGAATATAATCAGATAACCAGCCGATTAAAGGTCCGCCAATTGCGATACCAATAAAAGTAATAGTAGTTATTTGCGCTGCTGTTGGGCGATCAACTTGATATTTAGCAATTAAATACGACACACCCCATAATTCCGAATAAGTTGTAATTGGTGCTACCATAAAACCACCAAATGCCGCAATAAACCAAGTTTGACGCGATTTTAAGACTAATAAAATTTTGGTCCATAACATGTTAATTAAAGTGCTAGGTTTTGCTTTACGATTGGCAGGATATTTGTCTTTTACAATGCCCCACAACATTATAGTTATTAGCAGACCTATGATACCAGAAGCAAACATCACTGTACGCCAACCATATACATCCACTGCATATGCGCTTGGTTTGCCGCCAATTGCTGCACCAGTGACGCCTAAAAGATTGGTTAAACCCACAATAAATGCAAATTTATGGGCAGGAAACCATACGCTACCTAATTTTAGGCAGCCCACAAAAGCAAATGCCGAGCCAAAGCCAATTAATACCCGACATAATTCTGCTACCAAAATATTATTAGTGACTGAGAAGATAAAACTACCGAAGGCAATTATCGCTGCCGCTAAACTTAATAAAACGTGGGTGCCAAAACGATCGATTAAAAGTCCTACTGGGATTTGCGCAAGTGCATAAGCATAAAAATAGCAGGCTGACAAATTACCGATGGTGGCAATACTAACATCAAATGCCTCCATAAGTTCGGGATTCATTACACTAATAATTACCCGATGAATAAATTCGAATAAATAGAACAAACCGGCAGTAAGCCATATAAGCCATGATTCTAATTTTACTTCGCGCAAAGTGTTTTACCTTGGTTGCGTGTGCTGTATAACTAGGTGCCCAGTGTACGCAATAAGTTGCTGGATAACAACTAAGAGTATGATGCTGAGCAGCATACAGAGATGATCTGGCTCATTGATGCTTTTTTCGACAGCTAATTGCCCAAGGCCGCCTGCACCTAAAGCACCAGCAATAATGGAAAATCCCAATACTAAAACACAAGTGTCAGTTGCAGCTTTAATAAGATCTGTGCGTGCTTCTGGTAATAAGATTAAAAATAAGCTTTGCTTTTGCGTAGCGCCTAAAGCCTTTGTGATCCCCTGCCATTGCCCGTTTAAATCCAATAATATTCTATAAACGCGCTGTGCTAGTAATAAGGTGCCTACAGTAGTTAAAGGCAACAGAGTGGCAGTAGTATAAGAAATCCCATGAATAATTAACCAATTGGTTAAGGGAATAAACAATAGCATGATCAACAGATATGGAGTATATTTAGCAAATTGCAAGGTTGAGTTGCAGACTACAAATATGGCTTTAATAGTTTTGTTTTCAGTTGTGGCAAGCTTCATCATTAACATGCCAAACGGAATTCCAAGCGCCATGCTAAATATGCTGGCGAAAAATATCATATAAATTGTTTCACGTAGGGCATTAATTAAGATCTGGAACATAACCTATAATCTCACTTTGTAAGCCATTGGCATTTAAGAATGTTACTGCTTCAGATATTACGTTACTGGCGCCATATATTTCAATTAACATAATATTAAATACTTGTTCTTGAATTTTTTCTTGATAAGCTTGGATAATATTCATCTTCAGCTCAAATGCATCAATTGTATTACTGAGAATTTCTTCCGGAGCCAAACATTCAGCAAAACTAATTCGCACCAAGGCATGATATCCTGCTGTAGGTTGATAGCTTATTTTGCGCTTAATGGAATTTGGTAACTCTTGTTTGGTAGCAAAACGTACAAACTCATGTGCCACATCAGAAACGGGACTAAGAAATAATTGCGCAACTGAACAACGTTCTACAATTGCTCCCAGATGCATAACAATTACATTTTGACATAAGTTCTTAATTAGCTCTGCGTCATTAGTGCTGATTAGCACTGTAACCCTATTTTCTTGCTGTAGGCTGCGAATAAGATTGCTTAAGATTTCAATTGACCTTTGATCTAAGCCATTAAACACATCATCTAATAATAAGATTTTGGGGTTATTTACTAAGTTGCGCGCCAAATCTACTAAAATTTTTTGCAGTGTATTTAAATCTTCTGGAAAAGCTAGGGCTTTATTTTCTAAACCAACTCTAGCTAAAACCCGATCCACGATTTTTTGAATTTCGTTGGTTGCAAAACCTTGGATTTGCAAAGGCAAGGAGATATTCTTAGCTATGTTCTTAGAATTTAAGAAAGATGGTTTGGCTGTGATATATCCAATGTAACGACGTTCTGCACATAGGTCCTTACTAGCTAAGAAGGTAAGATTCTTATTGTCAATGGAAATTATGCCAGTAAGTGGCCGTTCCAGCAAACCAATACAACGCAATAAAGCACTTTTGCCGGCACCAGTGCGACCAATGATTGCAAGGATATCACCTTTGTTGACGGTTAAATTGACGCTTTTAAGATAAAGCTGCTCCTGAGCTTTAGTTTTGTAGGTGCTTTCAACATCCTTTAAAGCGATAATCTGTGACTGTTCCATAGCCTTGTGACCTCATTACTATATATTACATTGTAAATTAGACCTGGGATATTTTCAATTATGAAGCAGTAGGTCAGGGCGATTGGTGAAGATCGCTGAGACACCAGCATCGAGCCAAGTTTTGGCAAGATATGGATCGTTGACAGTGTAAAGTAACACCGGGATATTCAGTTTAGCTGCTGCCTGGATGTTATCAATGGATATGGTTTTTACATCGCAATTGATACATGTAAAGTCATTGTCAGATGCAATGCTAAGTGTCTGTTCAGTAAAATAATCTATCAAATAACCAATCGGTAAATTTTGCTGATGTAAGCGCAATAACATCATACATGGTAAATCAAAACTAGAAAATAAATGTTGGGAAAAATTAATTTCAGGATGTGCCAAAATGAACTCATGCATCAATGTGGCATGTAGTTGCGCGTCATCCTCTGCGCCTTTAATTTCTATATTACAATGTAAATTTAATTTGGTAGCGAGATTTAGTGTATCAATAAGACTGGGAATTTTTTGATCTGGATATGGAGGATCAAACCATAAGCCTGCTTCGAAGTTTTGTAACTCGGACGCGGTTAGGTGTTTGACCTGGCCTTTACCATTCGTTGTGCGATCTATAGTTGAATCATGCATCACGATCCATTGGTGATCTTTAGTTAACTGCACGTCGAATTCAATCCAATTTAATCCCAGTTCTGCAGCGTGTTGGAAACTACAAAAGGTGTTTTCTGGGCGCAAGCCAGCGGTGCCGCGGTGACCGATAAGGTTGAAGTTTGGTGTTGGATTTAGTATTGGCATGATTGTATTATAGATCAGGTTGCAATTCAGGTCTTAACTAGCATGCTAACTATAACCCCAAATCGCCGTTTGGCGGCCTTTTTGGCAGAAAAATACAATCAGGAACAAGCGCTGACCAAGCATAAAGTGTGGATAGAGCCACAAATCTTGCACCTGGAAGCTTGGTTTGCGCAATTATGGCAATTAGCAGGCGAGACCCAAGCTTGTGAGTACCAACCAATGCTTGATCCTATACAGCAGCAGATCTTATGGGAACAAATTATTCAAGCATCTGATGTGGGCACAGAGTTGTTGCGTATTCCAGCCACTGCAGAAAATGCTTTACAAGCTTGGAAATTTATTTGTGAGTGGCAATTAGATCTTGGAAAATTAGCGGCTTACGCAGCATACACTGCGGATACTAAGGCATTTTATGCATGGCTGCAAGACTATTTAAAGTGGCTGCAGATCAATAATTACATTGACCGTAATTTAATGTTAATGGAATTATTAAAACATTTGCCTAAGATGCAAGCATTTTTGCCAAATGAGATTTGTTTGGTTGGAGTTGATGAACCAGCGCCAATATATTCGAGCATAATTGTACAAATGCAGCAACTTGGAACGCAAGTATTGTTCCAACAATTAGTGCAACCAGGAGCTAAATTAGGCGTTGCTGGTTATGCCAATACTGATACAGAATTTAAGGCTGCAGCTAGATGGGCGGCACAACAACTTGATCTAAATCCGCAGCAAAAAATCGGCATTGTGGTGCCGAACTTGGAAAGCGTGCGGCAAAAAGTAGTGCGCGAATTTACTGCAGTTTTCCCTATAGAGCACATGAATATCTCTGCGCCTTTAGCTTTAGCGCAATACCCAATGATTGATCATGCGTTATTGATCTTAAGTCAAGCTAAAGATTTGCTCGATTATGCGGATTTAAGTATTTTGCTACGTTCGCCATTTGTTGCAGGTGCGGAAACATCCATGAATTCACGTGCCAATAAAGATCGTATCCTACGCGAGAGTGCGGAAGCAAAAATATCTTTAGATCAAGTTCATAGGCAAGTACAAGATGATGAGTTATTTGCAAAGGCAATTAAAACTTTGCAAGATAAAATTATTCTGTTAAAAGCAAAACATTCTGCCAAATATTGGTTGCAGCAAATTCAAGATATTCTATTTGTTTGGGGGTGGCCTGGTGAACGGGCGTTGACAGTGGAAGAAGCGCATTTGTATTCTTGTTGGCAGGATTTATTACATAGCTATGGCCAACTGGCAATAATTATTGGGGATCACTCCTATTCACAAGCATTACAATTGCTACAGCGCTTGGCGATGGATGCAAAATTCTTACCGGCAGAAAGTGGTGGTACCAAATTACATATTTTAGGGGTATTAGAAGGGGCGGGGTTATACTTTGATCATTTATGGGTGACTGGCATGAGTCGTGAAACATGGCCACCAGATGCCGCGCCCAACCCTTTTATTCCTCTAGAATTACAGAGGCAATTAGACATGCCACGTAGCTCACCACAAAGAGAATTAAAAGTGGCACGGCGTTTAACTAATACTTTAAAACAAGGCGCCGAACATTCAGTGGTGTTTAGTTATCCATTGCTAGTGGATGATCACCCGACGCAACTGTGTAATTTACTCAGTGATGTAGCAGTAATCGCACCAATAGCTGTAGCCTCAGCAGTGAATAGCGTAATTCTGCAAATAGAAGCAATAGAAGATGTACAAGCGCCAAAAGTACAGGAAAAAATAATTGGCGGTAGCAATATTTTAAAACTGCAAGCGCAATGTCCGTTCAAAGCCTTTGCGGAAATACGCATAGCAGCCAAGCCTTTAAAAGAGCCACAGTTATATTTAAATGCAGCAGAACGCGGCGAAATTGTACATGATGTGCTGGAAAAATTTTGGCAACAGTGTGCTGGGCATGCTCAGTTGACAGCATATTTGCCAGCAGCGCTGGCGGAAATAATAAATGATATTTTACAGCAAATTTTACTCAAACAAAAACGTAAAAAGCCACATACTTTAAGCCAGAATTACATGCAATTAGAGCGCAAGCGGTTGCAAAATTTGCTTAGTCGGTGGTTGGAATTGGAAACTAAGCGTGAATCTTTTACCGTGCATGCAGTAGAACACAAGATTGCTTTGACAGTCGGTGAATTAGATTTAAGTTTGAGAGTAGATCGGATAGATCTGGTTGCTGATAAACAAATTATTATTGATTATAAAACAGGCGTGCATCGCATTAGCTCTTGGTATGCAGATCGAATCAGCGAACCGCAATTGCCGTTGTATTCTTTAAAATTTGCCGATAGCATTTTGGCTGTGAGCATCGCCAATCTTAAGGCCGATGACTTAAGCTTCGTTGGTCTTAGTGAAGAAAAAGTTTTGCCTGGAGTAAGAGTGGCTGAAGATTGGCAACAACAATTAAGCAAATGGCGCGAAATTTTGCATAAAACCGCGTCAGATTTTATAGAAGGCAAAGCAGCGGTTGATCCATATTCAACTCAAGTTTGCCAACAATGTAAATTACACACACTATGTAGAATTTATGATAATTGATCAAAATGTTCGCCAAAAAGTGTTAGATACAACACACTCATTTCTGGTTCAGGCTCCTGCAGGTTCTGGCAAAACCTCTTTGCTGGTACAACGCTATTTAAAGCTGTTGGCAATTGTTGAAGAAGCTCCAGAAGAAGTAATAGCTCTTACCTTTACTCGCAAAGCAGCGGCTGAAATGCGCGATAGAGTGATTGATGCTTTAATTTTGGGTTTGTCTCCAGAGCGCCCTAATGACGACTATAATCAACAACTTTGGAGTTTAGCACAACAAGTATTACAGCGCGATACGCATGCGTGTTGGAATTTAATCGATAATCCTACCCGTTTAAAGATCCAAACTATAGATGGGCTTTGTGCTAGCATCACTGCACAAATGCCAGTTTTGGCTCAATTTGGCGCACAGCCGAAGATAGAAAGCCAACCACAAATTTTATATGCTAAAGCGGTGGATTTGTTATTACAAAGCGCTGAGCAAGATGTAGCATGGATCCAAAGTTTGCATTATATTTTAGAGCATTTGGATAATGATCGAAAAAAGATCAGAGATCTATTAATAGCTAGTTTGCAGATCCGTGAGCAATGGTTGAGCCTGGTGTTTGTCAAGAATTCTGAGCTTAATTTGCGAGAAATTTTAGAACTGAGCTTACGCATTACCAATGAACAAGCTATAGCTGATTTACATGCTGCAGTTCCAGAGTTTTTGGATTTTGATCTATTGCCAGAATTTGATGCGGATGCTGCAGCAGGTTGGGCTAAGGTTGCCAAGACATTATTAACCGAAAAGCAACAATGGCGCGTACAGGTTAATAAACACCAAGGTTTCCCTGCACCGTCAGATGCCGAAAATAAAGAGGAAAGAGCGCTGTTTAAAGCACGTAAAGAGGCTATGCATCGCATGCTACAACAGTTAGCACATTGTACGACATTTAAACACCAGCTATGTGCTGTCTTACAGTTGCCTCCTTTGAAATATAATGATGGTCAATGGCAAATGCTAAGCAGCTTGCTTGAAATTTTACGAGTGTTGGCAGCTTTGTTTGTAACAGTCTGCAAAGATGCAGGTCGCATAGATTTTGTTGGCGTAAGCTTAGCCGCGATACGCGCCTTAGATGCGCAAGATCTTGCAACAGATTTAGCTTTAGCTTTAGATTGTAAAATTCGCCATATTTTGGTTGATGAATTTCAAGATACTTCGAATCTTCAATTTCAGCTTTTAGAATCTTTGGTTGCCAGTTGGCAAGCCGGCGATGGTCGCACTTTGTTTTTGGTTGGTGATCCAATGCAGTCGATTTACCGCTTTCGCAAAGCCGAAGTAGAGTTGTTTTTAAAAGCTAAACAATATGGTATCAATGGAATTCCATTAAATTTTGTGCAATTAAAGGTAAATTTTCGTTCAACTGCTGCGGTTGTGCAAACTATCAATAAAATATTTAGCCTGAGCTTTCCTGCTACAGATGATATGACTTATGGCGCGATTTGTTATATGCCTTCAGTAGCATTAGATGCACAAAGCGCGGAACCAGCATTAAAATGTATTGCTACCGATGCGGTAGGAGAAGTGCAATATATAATAGATCTAATTAACACAATTAAAAATTCTGATCCTATAAAAACTATTGCAATTTTAGTCCGTTCCAAAACCCATTTGCGCCAGCTATTGCCTGCTTTGCGTAACGCGCAAATTGCTTTTCAAGGTGTTGAGATAGAAAGTCTGCAGCGAAGAGCATTAATTCAAGATTTATTAGCTTTAACGAGAGCATTATTGCATCTAGATGATCGCATTGCTTGGTTAGCAGTGTTACGCGCACCATGGTGTGGCTTAACTCTGGCAGACTTACATGTGTTTGGGCAACATCCACAACCGATTTGGCAAAGTTTAAATGATGCAAATATTATATCCAACTTATCTACCGATGGACAATTGCGTATCCAATGTCTTATAGAAGCATTTAATCATAGTTTGACGCAACGTATGCGTAGCTCAATTGAATTGCAAGTACAGGAACTGTGGCAAAATCTTGGTGGTACAGCAAATCAGGAATCCGAGGCATTTTTTGCTTTGCTTAGCGAATACGCCACACAAAGAGAACTATTCCACACTGATTTTATCGAACAGCAGTTAAAAGAATTATATTTACCAGCTGATACGCTAAACGCGAATGCTGTGCAAATCATGACCATGCATAAAGCCAAGGGCTTAGAGTTTGATGTGGTAATTTTACCAAGTTTAGCTAAAAGACTGCGTGCAGATGATCAGAAAATACTTTTCTGCGAAACCCGCGCTCACCCGCATGCGCATATATTATTGGCGCCAATCAAAGCCGCGAGCCAAACACAGGATGCAGTTTATAACTATGTTGCTTGGAGTGAAACTAAGCGTCAAGACTACGAAGAATTACGTTTACTGTATGTTGCTATGACCAGAGCACGACAACAAATTTATTGTTTAGCCGATATTGAACCTGAGAAACCAGTGCCAAAAAGTCCTATAGCGCAAATATGGCCGGTAGTTGCTGATGGCTTTGTTGTACTAGAGAGGCCTCAAACTGAACTAAGTTCTAAGCCGACACACATGTTACACAGAGTTGCTAGTAGTTGTCTGGCGAAATATAATCTATCCTCAACAGCAATTAGCACTGTTGATATTCCAAATCCACAATTACAAAATGATTGGTTAAGGGTTGTGGGGATTGTTGTGCACAGAATTTTTTATCGCATAGCAACAGATGGAGTAGAACATTGGCCTTTAGAGCGTGTCATGCAACAGCGATTATTTTGGTTACAACAATTGCGTCAGCATGGTCTCTTGCAGGAATATATTGACTCCGCTCTAGAATTAATTGAAGTTGCTGTTACAAATACGCTCAACGACTCTATAGGCAGCAAGATCCTTTCCGCCAACCATCTTGAGTCTTATGCCGAATGGGGCTTATGTAAGAAAATTAACCATGAATTTCAAAGCATGGTTTTAGATCGAGCATTCTTTACACATGAGCAGCAATTTTGGATTGTGGATTATAAAATAATCAAAGATACGAATGAAATACCAGATGCGATTGCAAAATATGAGTCACAATTGCAAAAATACATTCATGCAGTGCGCATGTTATATCCGCAGCGCAATATTGTGGCTGGTTTGTATTTTCCCTTGCAACTCAAGTGGGAGGTGCTGGTCTTAAATCGTACCACCGTTTAGGAGGATTTTGAGCCCATTGCTTTGCAACAACCTAGCTTGAGCATTTAAAATTTCTATTCTTACGCGAGTTAAGTTACGATATGCCTCACGTAGATCTAGCAAATCTCCTTCGAGCGCAAAATAACGTCTTTTAGCAACTTCAAAAGCATCATTGGCGATTTTATTTTCACGATCTAGATATGACAATAATGTTTTAGAAGATTGGATAATTTCATCATATTGGGCATTAGCTTCTTGCAATAATTGCATTTCTGCCGCAATATTCTCTGTTTTGGCCAAAGATTCTGCATGTGCTCTGCCAATTCTACCTCTTATATTTAGATCTATTAGTGGAAATTTTAAGCCTATGCCTACCGCGTAATCTTGTTTTTGTACCAAACGTGCTTTATCCATATAACCATAGCTGGCTATAGCGGTAATTTCAGGGTATAAGCCAGCTTTTTCTTGTTTCAATCTTTCATTTGCAACTTTTGCATCAACTAATGCTCGATTTAATAAAGGACTGTTTTCTATACCAATATCAGAACTTGGCAGATTAGTTATAAATTTTTTATTTAAACGTGCACAGGTAAATTCAATATTACCAATACCCATGATCACGAGTAAAGCTCGTAAGTTTTGTTTAAATAACTCATTGTAATAGGCAATTGTAGAAATAGCTTCTTGTCTTTGTGCTCTAGATAAATATCCATCAACTATAGAACGTTGTCCGGTGTTAACAAAATATTCAACTTGTTGCGTGATGATATCTGCTTCATTTTCTAAATATTCCCACAGCTCATGTTGCGATTTAGCTAAAGAACAGTCATAGTAGGTTTGTAGGGCTAATTGTTTTATTTCATATGCAGTAATTTTTGTGTTTTGCTTGATCACTTCAGTTTGATATTTTGCTGCTTGTACGGCATGATAGGTGCGTCCAAAATCTAAAATTACTTGCTCTGCAACTAAACCAGCACCTAAACCAGATCTAAATGGCGAACCGATCAAACCCCCGATTCTAAGTAAACTAGAAGAACCTGGAAATCCTTTAGTATATATAGACTCGGCTTTTAAACTTGGATAGTAATTTGCTTTGGCAATATCGACATTTTTAAGAGCAGCAATTTCTTGGAATTTAGCCACCGATAATTGTGGGCTATTAGCCTCTGCTAATTGTAAGACCCTTTCTAAACCATATTCCTCTATGAGGCTATAGGACACATTTGGCAATAAACAGATTAAATACAGAATTAGGCTGATTTTAACTTTCATGCGCCTGTACCTCTTGTATTCGTAACTTCTGCATAAACAAATAACACAATATTGGTACTAAGAATAAGGTTAAAAATGTTGATAACAATTGACCGCCAATTACTGCGCGACCTAAAGGAATATTTGCTTCTGCACCATGCCCAAAGCCAATGGCCATTGGTAATACGCCCAAGATACTAGCTAAAGAAGTCATCATAATTGGTCTTAATCTAGCTTTAGCTCCAGAGATAATTCCAGTTTGAAAGTGCGAAGAAATTCTAACGTGATGTGTTATAAATTCTATTAATAACACACCATTAGCAACAGCAATACCGATCATAAATATCGCGCCTATAGCAGCTTGGATACTAAAATACGTATTTGTTATTACAAACAGTAATACTATTCCAACTAAACCTAAGGGCACGGTGGTCATTATTATTAAGGGCAGAAAAAATGATCGAAATTGAATAACTAAAATCAAATAAACTAATACCGCAGCTAATACAAATCCGCCAGCTAATGATTTAATAGAAGATATCATTTCTGCATATTCGCCGCGAATAGTTGCACTGTATTTGTCAGGCAGATTTGCTTTTTTAATGACTTTTTGTACATCCTTAGCAACACTGCCGATATCGCGACCCTCGGCATCAAGATACAGATTAATAACAGGTCTAAAATTTACATGGTTAATTTGACTAGGACCAGTGGTTTTAGTAATGTTTGCAATTTGACTTAAAGGTAATGTTCTTTCATGATTAGCGCCTTTTATAGGAATATCTGCCAATTCGTTGAAAGTTTCGATTTGTGCTTCTGGGAATTGCACGCCCATTAAATAGTCAATACCTGTTTTGGGATCGACCCAGATGCTATTTGAATCAAAACTGGAACTATTGCTAACAGCGCTAACGACGTTCTTCACGATTTCATCGGTAAATATTCCTAAATCCATAGCGCTATGCCGATTGATATCTAAATAAATAATCGGCATATCGAAGCGTTGTTGAATTGCTACATCAACCGCACCTTTAATTTTTTTGCATTCTGTTTGTAATTGCTGCGCGATTTTATAAGATTGATGTATGTCTGGACCTTCAATTTCAACATCGATTGGCGCTCTGGCTCCCAGATTTAAAGCTGATGTTAATAATCCGCCCAATTGCACTGCCATGCTTACATTTGGATATTCTTGATTTACTTTAGAGCGGATCAAGTTTGCGTAATATTGTGAAGTATGTTTTCTGTTGTCAGTTAATTCAATATCGAAAAATATATCTTGGGTACCAACGTTAGGGGTAAATGCAGCTGGAAATCCATAATATACGCCAATATTGGTAATGATTATTTCTAAATCATGAGGATCGATCCATTCCTTAAGTTTATTTTCAAATTGTTTAGCGAATTCAGTGCTTTTTTCAACTCTGGTTCCGGACTCTAAACGCAAGGTTAAAATAAATCCTCCCGAATCAGAACGCGGGAATAATTCAGTGCCAATTCTTGGTGCGAGTAATATTCCACATAATATTAATACCGCTATACAGCCTAAGATCAGTTTCCATTTTTCTAGAGCTTTTTGTAATAATTCTCCATATTGATCGGTTAGTTTTTGAATGCGGCCGTGCGACCAGGCAAAAAGTGCCGGCATTTGGTTGATATTTTTGCTTTTTAAACATCGTGCGGCAAATAAAGGGATAACTGTCATTGCCACCAGATAAGAACCGATCATGACAAACATTACAGCTTTTGCCAGAGCGGAGAATAATATTTTCACAATACCGCTTAAAAATATTACTGGAAATAATACGGTTAAGGTTGCTAAAGTTGCGGATAACACCGGCATGGCTACTTCTGAGGCCCCACCTAAAGCAGCTTTGTCAATCGATAACCCAGCTTCAAGTTTTTTGCTAATGTTTTCCAATACTACAATCGAGTTATCAACCAGAACTCCTATTGATAATGCTAATCCTCCTAAAGTCATGGCATTAATTGTTTGTCCAGCGGCATTCAAGCCCATAAATGCAAACAATAAAGATAATGGCAAAGAAAGTAAGATCCCAAATGTTGAACGGGGATTCCCAAGAAATAAGAAGATCATTAATGCTGCGAGACCACCACCAATTAACGCCTCTTCAGAAATACTATCAATTGCTTTGCGAATAAATGATGATTGATCCGATACCAATTCTAGCTTGGTATCTTCTAGTCTAGAATTTAGTGTTTTGATCACGTCTTTTACTTGATCTACAACTTGGATCGAATTACCACCAGGTTGTCGATACACTGGCACATATACTTGCTCTTTGCCGTTAATTAAAACTACATTGGTTTGAATTTGTCCTGAATCCTTGGCGGTGCCTATATCTCTTAAAAACACCGGCACACCATTTTGTGCACGTAAAGGAAAATCATTCATTTCTTCTACATGTTCCACCAGGCCATTACTTAAAATTTGATAGTCAAAATCTCCGATCTTGATATCGCCTGCGGGAATGAATGTACTCAGGTGTGAAACCTTGTCTAATACGCTCAAGGGAGAAAAATTATAATATTTTAACTTAGCAGGATCTAAATAAAATATTATTTCACGTTGTCTACCACCCATAACAGTTGGTGCCATAGCTCCAGGTACTGCTTGAATTGCATTACGCACATCATAGCGCGCAGTATCATAAATATTTTCAATTGCTTTGTTACCGCTCACTGATACTAAGGCTAAAGGTACTTCCGCCATAGGATCAAAAGGCAATATCAAAGGTGGTTGCGTGCCTGGTGGCAGCTTTCTTAGCACTGACATCACAAGCGAAGTTGTTTGTGTGATTGCAGTATTTAAATCAGATTCAGGTGTAAAATAATTCTTAACTATGCTTACGCCTACTAATGATTTTGATTCTTGTCTTGCAATACCAATTGCTTGGCCTGTATAGCGTTCAAATCTCGCACTGAGATTTTCTTCTACATCTCGCACCGGCATTCCAGCATAGAAAGAAAGGATTTGCACAGCGGGCAGATTAGCGGCGGGGAGGAGATCTTTAGGTAGTCTGATTAAAGATAGACCGCCGAGAATTAAAACAAATAGACAAAGAACTACTACCAAATGGAAGTTGTTAATGGCCGTTAAAACTAGTTTATTAGTTTTTAAACTATCCATGTCAGGACTCTGTGTGAACTTATCTTAATTTTAAGGTAAGTAGCTAAATATGGCAAGCACACCTATTTAATTGTTTAGCACATAGAGCCAAGCTTGTGTTTTATATATTGTCTTTTACAGGCTTTTTGCTGATGATCACTTCGCTCGGATAAGCTAAAGTTGCCATTTCTTCTGCAGTTTTAGCTTGTAAACCTTGCTTTTCATTAGTCCAAAATTTATAGCCATGCTTACTAAAGAAATCCACTAATTCTCTGACGTTACCATAACGTTGTAAATATCTTAAATCCCATTCCATCATGATCACCATATTAGGATTTTTTTCGATTAAATCATGCGCGCCTTTGATCACTAAAAATTCAGATCCCTCAATATCCATGCGCAAAAGATCAACTTCGCTAACTTCACTGGGTAAAGCGGCACTTAAAGTAACTGCACCAATGTCTTTATAAACCCATGGCGCTTGTAATTTTCCTAAGTTCTCGAGCTCATTAATGATATATCCTGTGCCAATATCTGCAGTATTATAAACAATATACGTATTACGTGGTTGATCAGAAATAGCTATATTTTTAGGGATAATTACATTTTGCATATCATTTAAAGCAATACTTTTAGTAAAATATTTATACACAACTGGATTAGCTTCAAATGCATACACTTTGCCTTCTGGTCCTACGGCATGTCCTAAAAGCAAAGCGAAATAACCATAATTTGCGCCGATTTCTACTACAGTAGATCCAGGTTTAACAATATCTAATAACAAATAACCGTTGCGTGGTTCCCAAGATCCAACCGCCCGAATTTGACGACTAACCCCGGTATCCTGAGTGCTAACAATAATTGGCATGGAAAATGGAAAGCCACCATTTAAAGTTAAACGCCCGCCGATGGTGGTGATAACATGGTTGTTATCAATGGGGATATCACCACGTAGCTTCGCCAACATTTCTGGAAACTGAGTTTTGTAGTAAATAAAATATTTGATATTCGTCAAATTAAAAAGAAGATAGACGGCTAACACAGAGAGTGCAGCAAAAAGAATTATTTTGGTTTTTGCTAGGGAATTCGAATGATTTAAAGCATGCATACTTAGACCTTATTTGATCTTCCTGATTAAATTACAATCAATCCTATATTAGTGCGATTAGCAAAGTCAATCGCCTTTAACAAAGTCGCATAACAAACATAAATATTTAACATTTAGCCCTTGAAGACTGCTAAACTTAGGAATACAATAGCCGCCTAAATCATTTATTTGTTCAAAAAATTAGGGGGTTGGCTATGTCCAGCGATCATACTAAACAAGCTTCCACGGCCGTCGAGGAGTTTGGACCTATACGTAAATTATTATGGCCTATCCACGGCTATGAAATGAAAAAGTTTTTACCACTTGGCTTGATAATGTTTTGTATACTATTTAATTATACATTATTAAGGGATACTAAAGACACTTTGGTGGTAAATGCATCTGGCGCCAGTGCAATTACTTTCTTAAAATTATACTGCGTAACGCCAGCAGCAATCATATTTGTTATTATTTATGCTAAATTAACTAATGTGTTAAAGCGAGAGCATGTTTTTTATACTGTGCTTACACCGTTCTTAATATTCTTTGGTCTATTTGCATTTGTATTATATCCAAATCTAGATAGCATTCACCCATCTCAAGCAGTATTAGATCAATTGTGTGCGCAATACCCGCGTCTAACCGGGTTCTTTGATATAGGCGCTTATTGGTCATATTCCTTATTTTATGTGCTTGCAGAAATTTGGGGTAGCGCGATGTTGTCCTTGATGTTCTGGCAATTTGCTAACCAAATCGTGCGCATGAAAGAATCCAAGCGCTTTTATGGTTTGTTAATGGTAATTGCAAATCTAGCATTAGTATTTTCTGGTAAAGCAGTGTCTTTTTGTTCGGAAGATATTAAACAGTTTTATCCTGGTGTAGCACCAGAAGTAGTGTGGGGCATATCCTTACAATGGCTGATGGCTGCTGTGGTAGTTATGGGTATTGCTGCGATGTTTTTATATCGTTGGATGCATAAAGAAGTGTTATCTGATCCGCGTTATTATGATGGTGATGAAGTTGCACTTGGCACCAAGAAGAAAAAAGCTAAACCAGGTTTAGTAGAAAGCTTTAAGATCATTATTTCTTCGCCAGAATTAGGTTTAATTGCCTTGCTAATTATGGCTTATGGCGTAACCATTAACTTAGTAGAAGTACAATGGAAAGAACAATTGAAGTTCTATTTTGCCGGTGACCGTGGTGGTTACAACGGCTTCATGGGCGAATATTCGTTCTATACCGGTATCTTCGCGATTTTCTTTGGTTACTTTATTGGCGCCAATATTTTAAGAATTTTATCTTGGTTCAAAGCCGCGGTAATTACGCCAGTATTTATTTTATTGGGTGGTGGCGTGTTCTTTGCCTTTATTCTTTCGGCACGCGATATTCCGTATCTAAAAGAGTTTGTTGCAGATATTTTAATTTCTATTGGTACTAACCCAATAGCTGCTGCAGCTTTCTTAGGAGCTGGTATCGTAATTATGTCTAAGTCGATCAAGTACTCATTATTTGATCCGACCAAAGAAATGGCTTACATTCCATTGGATGATGAGATCAAAACCAAAGGTAAAGCCGCTGTAGACGTAATTGGCGGTCGTGCAGGTAAAGCAGGCGGTGCTTTTGTGCAAAACATGTTGCTAATTGCCTTTGCTACTAAAGACGTAGCATCAATTGCACCAATATGTTTTGTAGTGTTTGCAGTTGTATGCTTGCTATGGATCCTTTCGGTGAAATTATTAAGCACCAGAGTATCTGCTGCTGAAGCACGCCAAGAAGCAGAAAGCGTGCGTCCAGTACAGCATACTGCCTCTGCGCAACCTGCTTAAGTAGAAGTAGAGCAATCAATTAGGGCGGCTTTTATCCGCCCTAATTTTTTTAAAGAGATCCAGCAACCACAAAAATTCCAATGGCCGTTCCTATTATTCGCATCAATATTTAAATTGGTCTTATATAATATCTTCAAAATTAACGCTTACATCCACCAAATCATCCGACCACATATTTGCTTTAAGTCCACAGCTCGTAATTAATAGCAATTGAATTTTTTTACGAGTTTTAAAATTTCGCATAAATATCTCCAATTTGTTTTTTAATTTAATTGCGTACTCCTTGTCGATCATAAATGGTTCTTTAGTAAATTTGATTTCACCAACCATAATAATTCCATCGGATCTATCTATAAGCAAGTCAATTTGCGCCCCATTATCAGAAGACTTATTTGCTACAAAGCGACATACACCAATTTCACATGCTATGTTATCTAATTCCAAAACATGCATAATATCAGAAAAATGTTTATAACAAATGTTTTCAAACGTATACCCAGCCCATGAATACCATTCAGGAGTATTAATCTTAGTATGCCAATAATTTTTGACAAGCAAATCGACACGATCTTTGATAGGCTCAATCCAGCGCAAATAAAATAAAGTATATTCATCTGTTACTTTAAAAAATTGATTTTTAGAATTTTGCCCATATGGCACAAATACTTGAATAAATCCTGAGGATTTTAATTCAGCAATACGTTTATTAAAGCTACCCCCTGAGCGCATTTTTACGCGTTTCAGCAATTCATCACGCGATATACCATATTGATGCTTACTAATCTCAAGTACTATTTCGCGATTCTGTTCGTGACAATTAAATAATGATGCAAAAATGCGATCAAATTCTAAAAATAGTACCCCATCTTCTTTAAAACAAATACTGTTAATATTTTGTGCACTTGATTTACTTTTCTGCACTTGATTTAAATAATGCGGAATACCACCTAGAACCATATAAGTTTCTATTAATTGCCGTGTAGGGTAGTTAATGCCTTTTTGTCGCAAATAATAAGCTGTTTCTTGTAAAGTAAAAGGTTTTAATAACATTATATTAGTTACACGATTATATAATCCTCCTTTTGCATTTATCAAATTGTCTATCATCCATGAAGCTGCAGATCCACAAACAATAAGTTTTATCTGGGGATTTTTGCTCCAGTGTTTGTTCCATATATAATCTAGGCTTTGCATAAAGCCCGAACGTTTTTTGGCAAGCCATGGTAGCTCATCAAAAAATAATATGATTTTCTTATTCTTTGAAACTTTTTCCAATTCTTGGGTGAGGCGTTCGAAAGCGATTTGCCATCTATTTGGTGGCTTTATTTCTAAGTTGTCGAAAAAGGTTGCAGCTAGTGCCTGAGCAAAATTTTCAAGCTGGTACCGCATTGCTCCATCTTTGAGTCCGACAATTTCAAAAAATAGTCCCAGATTTGCACAACAATTGCGTACCAAAAAAGTCTTGCCAACACGCCTACGCCCATAAATAGCAATAAATTCAGCCTTATCAGAAGATATTATGGCTTTAAGCCTGCTAATTTCGGCTTTACGGCCTATAATCGTCGTTTTGGTCATTTTGCCCCCCAAAGGTTTGGCTCGGTATGATTTATTATATCGAGCCAAACCTTTGATGTCAATTAAGATTTGGCTCCATATGATTTATTATACCGAGCCAAACATCTGAAGCATGGGTTTGGCTAAGGTTTGGTTTTTCGTCGAAAATATGGCATTATAGTAGGTTAATTTGTACCACGGCACAGGAAGAATTATGAGCGCACCTAGAGTCCTCGGAACCACTGCTCTCGCTATGATCACCATGGCGGCAGTGGTTAATTTGCGTAATCTTTCTTTTCTTGCGGAGTTAGGATTTACTGCGGTTTTTTTTCTAATTATTGCTGCAGCAATATTTTTTATTCCCATCGCATTAGTAACAGCTGAATTAGCTTCTTCTTGGCCGCGCCCAGGTGGTTGTTATGTATGGGTAGACGAAGCGTTTGGTAAGCGTTTGGCATTTGTTACGATCTGGTTATCGTGGATGGCGAGTGTGACATGGTTCCCAACAATATTGGCTTTTACTGCTACCATGTTGGCGCATATGTTGCATCCAATTTTCCCGGATTTAGCGAGTAACGTGTTTTTCATTTTTATTACTATGCTAGTGATCTTTTGGATCACAACTATTATTAATTTTTTAGGCATTCAATTTTCTAGTTTCTTTATTTCGTTAGGTGTTACTGTTGGAACTTTAATTCCTGGGTTTTTAATTATAGCTTTAGGCTTATGGTGGATTGTCACCGCACAACCTTCACATACCGCTTTAACAGTAAACGCTTTAATGCCTGATTTTAAATTAGATAATTTAATACTTTTTTCTGCGGTGTTGTTAAGCTTGGGTGGAGTGGAGCTAGCAGCTTATCACATTCGCGAAGCAAAAAATCCGCAAAAAAGTTATCCGCGTGCGGTATTATTTGCCGTGATTATGATCTTAGCAGTATATATCTTTGGTACCATTGGTATCGTTGTAGTGGTGCCGCAAACTGATCTAACACTGGCTTCAGGCTTGATCCAAGCCTTCAATGTGTTTTTTGCTAATTTTGGTATGTCTTGGACTGTGCCATTTATTGCTCTGTTTTTATTTATTGGCGCAATTGCTGGCTTGAATTCATATGTACTTGGTCCGGCTAAAGGTTTATTAGTTGTAGCAGAGGATGGTTTCTTTCCACGCTGGTTGCAATATGTTAATAAACATGAAGTACCAACATCCTTACTTATGACTCAGGCATTGGTCGGTAGTGTTATGTCGGGACTATTCCTTTATATAAATGACGTGAATGCTTCGCTTTGGCTATTTACTGCCATCTCAACCCAATTTACTGTAATACAGTATTTGTTTGTATTTTGTGCCGCAGTAAAATTACGTAAATCCCAACCTGGGGTTAAGCGAGCATTTAAAGTACCTGCCATAAATCTATGCGCAACATTAGGGATTGTTGCTTGTATATTCAGCTGCTTTATTATTTATGCTGAGCACGGCAAATTAGTCATGTCATCGCATGAAGAATATTGTTTGTTATTGGTCGCAAGTTTAATCCTGTTAATGGTACCAGCCGCGTTATTAATGCTATATCGTAACAGGTCAAATACTGCAAAATAATTCAGTATCTACCCTTAAGTTTTCTCAAGAATCCTCGATACCTTTTATAATTGGTAATAAAATTGATTGGGGATTGGATCATGGTAAATTGGCAAGAAGGACAATATAACTCTGATTATATATTGCATCACAGAACTATTGTGGGGCAGCTTAAGTATGAAACCAGAAGAGACCCTGCGCGTTTGGATGAAATCAGCATAGAGCGTCATTTAAATGGCGATATGTGTATTGTATTTACTACACACCCTGATGCGACAAATGATTCCAGACAAGGCGGAATCCATGCGCGCTTGGCCTTCAATAGCTTGTTTCAAGATTTAGGACCATTAGTTGCGCGTTCCGGTTTAGAATATGTCACCACTAATTTGGAAGAAGTGCATCGAGTACGTGGGCATAAAGGTCAAGAACGTGCGTTGATTCAAGTATTAATTTTACTTGAAGAATATGATAACACTTTGTCCGAGATATCTAAAATTTTACGCGATTACATTAGCCCAGAGCGTGCTACTTTAGAAGACTTAACCGACGAAATAGCCTTGCAAAAACAAAGATTGAACTTGTTAGAGCAAGTATTGGCAGAAGAGTCTGGTCACAAACCTCGTCGAGTAACGTCGAATAGCAGATTTAAACAAAAGACTATTGCTGGTACTAGACGCACGAGGAGTGTGGCGCGCAGAAGCAAAAGAGCCTAAATAAAATGATCAGCAAGGGGAAGGTATTACGTGAGCTAACGCGCGAAGAGTCCCCACTGTTAATGGTCGGTACTATCAATGCTATGTGTGCGAAACTTGCTGCACAAGCAGGACATCGCGCAATATACCTTTCTGGTGCTGGGGTGGCAAATGCAGATTTTGCATTGCCAGATTTAGGCATCACATCTTTAGATAATGTTGTGGAACAAGCACGCAGGATCACCCAAGCTGTAGATTTACCATTATTAATAGATGGTGATACTGGGTTTGGATCAGTACTGAATGTTAAACACAGTGTTAGACAATTTGAATTTATTGGTGCTGCCGGAGTTCATTTTGAAGATCAAGAGTTTCCAAAGCGTTGTGGTCAACGCAGTGGTAAAAAACTTTGTAGCATTAACATCATGCAAGATCGAATTAAAGCAGCAGTAGATGCACGGTTGGATCAAGATTTTGTAATCATGGCACGCACCGATGCCGCAAATGTAGATGGCATAGATGCAGCTATAGATCGTGCATTGTCTTATGTGCAAGCCGGTGCTGATATGATTTTTGCCGAAGCTGTTAGCACTTTAGGAGAATATGCCAAGTTTTGCCAGGCTTTAAGTTCTATACCAGTGTTAGCTAATATTACTGAATTTGGCGTCACTCCTTTATTTAAAGTTGCTGAATTAAAAACTGCAGGAATAAAAATTGTTCTATATCCATTGTCAGCTTTCAGAGCGATGAATTATGCAGCAGAACAAGTATATAGTGTTATTAAGCAAAAAGGCACACAAGGCGATAGTATTAAGATAATGCAAACGCGCGAACAGCTATATAAACTTATAGATTATTACAAATATGAAAACGAACTCTGAACCAAAAACAGGCGGCCTTGCTGGAGTAAATGCAGGGCAAACAGCAATTTGCAGTGTTGGCAAAGAACACGATAGCTTGACTTATCGCGGTTATTCTATTGATGAATTAGTGGCATTTGCAGATTTTGAAGAAGTGGCATATTTGCTAATATATGGCGAGTTACCCAATAAAAAACAGCTACAAAATTTTCAAGCTGAGTTCATACAAGGACAAAGAATTCCTGATCATGTGCGCAAGCTCTTAGAGCAATTACCTGCTAGCAGCAAGACTATGGATGTATTACGCACTAGCTGTTCTGTTTTAGGATCTTTTGAACCAGAAACTTCTAAGCATTCTCAAGTACAAATTGCTACCAGATTAATGCCTTACTTAGCATCTTGCTTGTTTTATTGGTATTTCTTTGCTGTGAAATTGCAAGTAAAAGAAGTGATCAGCAACCAGCCTACGCTCGCGGGGCATATTTTATATTTGCTTAAAGGTAAAGCTGCCACGTCAGAAGAAATTCAATCCCTGAAATCTTCTTTAATTTTATATGCCGAGCATGAGTTTAATGCTTCTACATTTGCGGCGCGGGTGTGTGTTTCAACCGGTACTGATTTTTATAGCCCAATTACTGCTGCAATTGCAACTCTAGGTGGTCCATTGCATGGCGGAGCCAATGAAGCAGCTCTAAGGCTGATCCAAAGCTTTAGCGATCCTGACGAGGCCGAAAAAGGCGTGTTGCAAATGTTGGCTGAGAAAAAACTAATCATGGGATTCGGACATCGGGTTTATACTACTTCGGATCCGCGTTCCAAATTTGTTAAGCAGATCGCAAATTTAGATCGAAGCGAAGCAGGAGTGCACTATTTTGCCATTGCTGAACGTATTGAACAAGTCATGGGGCGAGAAAAGAAATTATTTACCAATTTAGATTTCTACAGCTCCTTAGTATATAATTCGTTTGATTTTGCAGTGGAAATGTTTACTCCTTTATTTGTATTTGCGCGTGTTGCTGGGTGGTCGGCACATATTATGGAACAGAGAGCAAATAACAAGCTGATCCGCCCAGATGCAGAATATATTGGTCCTGCGTTGCGAAAATATGTGCCACTAGAGGCCAGGAAATAAATGAAAGACACACATAGCATAACAGATCAATTATTAACCACAATTACCGAATATGTGCACAGCTATGAGATTACAGATCCAAATTTATTAGATCAAGCTAAAGTGTGTTTGCTTGACTCTTTAGCGTGCGCAATGCTCGCTTTGAAGGAGGAAAAATGTAAGGGTTTGTTAGGCCCAATACTTCCTGGCACTATTGTGCCTAATGGTTCACGTGTTCCAGGCACAGAGTTTGTATTAGATCCAATTTTAGCCAGCTTTAATCTTGGTGCGATGATTCGTTGGTTAGATTTTAATGACACTTGGTTGGCTGCTGAATGGGGGCATCCTTCAGATAATATTAGTGCAATTTTATCTGTAGCAGACTATATGAGCCAAACTTCCGCTATGGATATGCGTAAAGTTTTAGAAGCTATGATTAAGGCTTATGAAATTCAAGGTATACTCTCTTTAGAGAACTCATTTAATTCTCTTGGTATAGATCATGTGATTTTGGTAAAAATTGCTAGTTGTGCCTTAAGCTCATGGTTATTAGGTGGCGGCAAAACCCAAACACTGAATGCAATCTCACACGCATGGATTGATGGTCAAAGTTTAAGAACATATAGGCATGGTATTAATACTAGCTCGCGAAAATCATGGGCAGCAGGCGATGCTGCAGCACGTGGGGTAAGATTAGCATGGTTGGCAAAACATGGTGAGACAGGATATCCGCAAGCATTAACAACACCATTATGGGGTTTTGAAGATGCAGTAATGCACGGTAGACCGATCATAATTAAGCAACCTTTAGATCGTTATGTGATGGATAATATATTATTCAAAGTAGAGTTCCCAGCCGAATTTCATGCACAGACTGCTTTAGAAGCAGCAATTACTTTGCATCCATTGGTTGCAGATAAATTAGATAAAATATCACGCATCGAAGTTCATACCCAAGCTGCAGCCATGAAAATTATCAATAAGAGCGGTAAACTTAGTAATTATGCAGATCGCGATCATTGTTTACAATATATAGTTGCTGTTGGCTTGATTTATGGTAATTTAGATGCCAATAGTTACAGCGATGAATTTGCAGCAAAAGATCCAAGAATTGATCAAATACGTGCGAAAATAATAGTTGCAGAAGATCTTGCATATTCGCGTGCTTATTATGATCCGCAAAAGCGTGCCATAGCTAATTCAGTACAAGTATTCTATCAGGATGGCAGTTGTTCGTCAAAAGTAGAATTATACTATCCTGTGGGGCATAAATTTAGACGTGAAGAAGCTGAGCCTTTACTAAAGAAGAAATATCTACAAGCAATCCAGCCACATTTTAATCAACAGCAGATTGAAACATTACAAGATTTATGGGCTATTAATGTTATGGAATTAGCGCAAATTCCAGTGAAGCAGTTTATGGATATGTGGACTAAAAAGTGATATTTATTTGTTGATAATATTGTAGTATGTTCTAAATTGTGTATATACAATTTACGTGTGAATATTACGTTTGCGCACAAAACTACTATCACACTTTTGTGGAGAGGAAGATGTCAAAGTATGTAGCTTATATCCGAACTCACTTAATTGCTGCTCACTTATCAAACAAATCATCTAAAACGACATTTTGTGAAACTATCTCACCGTACCAGACGTTATGCTTGATAGGTTCTTTGGTAATAAAACAAGTAAATAACTGTTTTGTAGTCTTTAATTGTTCTGCAAATATGGTATTACGCTTTAATATTTCCAAGGCATATTGTTTATCAAGGACAAATTCATTGTCATTATATTTAATTTCACATACGGTGATGATTTGATCATCTCTATCAAATAGCAAATCTATCTGTGCCCCTTGTTTAGTATCTCCTAGTTTAGGCACAAAACGCCAGCTGCCAATTATGCATCCAATATCTTGGATGCCTATTTTAGTAATAATTTGATCTATGTGCTTATAGCACACGCTTTCATATGCATATCCTGCCCAACTTTGCCATGCAGGAACTTTATATTGCGTATGCCAATAATTAGTTTTTATTGCTACAGATTTGTTCTTTAAAGGCGCAATCCATTTTAAAAAAAACATCGTATATTCGTCGATAATCTTGAAGTATTGGTCCTTTATTGTCTTATTATATGGAATGAATTTCTTTATAAAACCGCTACTTTCTAATTCCGATATAAATTTATCAAACTCCCCGCCTGATTTCATTTTTGTCATCTCTAAAATTTCATTTCTAGAAATACCATAACGCTTGCTTGCAATTGCCAATACAATCTGCTCATGCTGTTTTGCATTTTCAAACAGAGAAGCAAATAATTTTTCAAATTCTTCGTATAAGATCCCATCTTGGGTAAAACATAATTGATTAATATTTTGTGTTGATGATTTACCAGGCTCAACATTTTTAAGGTAATGCGGAATTCCACCCATCACCATATATAATTCTAAGATTTGCGATTTATTTAATTTCACCCCTCTATTATGTAAAAATTTTTCGGTTTCATTTAAATTAAATGGCTTGAGCAAAATAGTTTTGGTGATCCTATTATATAACCCACCTTTAGCGTTAATCAGCTTTTCTAGCATCCAGGATGCCGCCGAACCACAAACTATAAATTTAAATCTCGGCATAGTGCTCCATACACTATTCCAGAAGTAATCAATCTGCTGCATTAATAGCGATTTTTTAGTAGCCATCCAAGGCAGTTCATCAAAAAAAGCTACCACCGTTTGATCTGGCGGCAACCTAGATAACTCTTGTGTAAATAAATTAAATGCTTCTTTCCAGTTCTTAGGACTTTGGTTTATTAAACTGATATGAAAAGTTTTTGCTAAACCAGACACAAAATTGGCTAATTGCTCTTTTAAGGAACCGTTTTTAACCCCGCTCACCGCAAAAACGGTACATTTATAATTAGCCACCAGTTGCTCCACTAAGAAGGTCTTGCCAACTCGACGGCGCCCATAGATAGCAATAAATTCAGCCTCATCAGAAGCTAGACGATCACGTAGGGTCTTTAATTCTCTGTCTCTACCTATTATTTGCTGCATCTACACCCTTTAAAGATTTGTCGAACTATAAAAATTATACTCCGACAAATCGTTTTTTACAAATAGATTTGTCGAACTATAAAAATTATACTCCGACAAATCGTCTAGTACGTAAGTTACTTTGACGATATGCAAAAAAATTGGTAAACCACTAACTGTGACATGTTGTGACCCTGAGTCCAAAAATGTTATATTACCACCTAAATTAATAATTTAAGCGGTATATAGCTGTGAATTCATCCAGTACCAAAGTAATCGTCGGCATGTCAGGCGGGGTAGACTCCTCGGTGGCGGCGCTTTTGCTTTTAGAGCAAGGCTACCAAGTGGAAGGCTTGTTCATGAAGAACTGGGAAGAGGATGATACGGAGACTTATTGTAGCGCCAGTCAGGATGTAGCCGATGCGCGAGCTGTGTGTGAACGTTTAAATATTCCGCTCCACACTGTCAATTTTGCTGCTGAATACTGGGATAATGTGTTTGAGCTTTTTTTAGCTGAATATAAAGCCGGACGCACTCCTAATCCAGACATTTTATGTAATCGCGAAATTAAATTTAAAGTTTTTTTAGAATATGCCAAAAAACTTGGCGCGCAATATATTGCAACTGGTCATTATGCAGCTAATACGCAATTCGAAAATAATTATCATTTGTTAAAAGCAGCTGATTTAGATAAAGATCAAAGCTATTTTTTATATACCCTTGGCCAAGCACAGCTACAACATGCGATATTTCCTTTAGCCAAATTACGCAAACCTGAAGTGCGCGTGCTTGCGGATAAAGCAGGTTTTATTAACCACGCAAAAAAAGATAGCACTGGCATTTGTTTTATTGGTGAGCGTAAATTTAAAACTTTTTTACAAAATTTTTTGCCAGCAAAACCTGGGCAAATTGCAGATGAGCAAGGACAAATTATTGGTGAACATGAAGGCTTAATGTATTACACTTTGGGACAACGCCAAGGTTTAGGTATCGGTGGCTTAGCTAATGCAGCAAATGAGCCATGGTATGTAATCGACAAAGACCTACAGCAAAATAAATTAATTGTGGGCCAAGGTGTAAATCATCCACGCTTGTTCGCACCAGGATTAATTGCCCAACAACTTAGTTGGGTGCGCAATTGTCCTCCAGCCACAGAATTAGAATGTAACGCGAAAATTCGTTATCGCCAAGCCGACCAAACTTGTAAATTACAAATTGATCACCACAATAATACATGTAAAGTTATCTTTGCGCAGCCACAAAGGGCTATAACCCCAGGGCAAGCAATTGTGTTTTATGATCATGACGTATGTTTGGGAGGAGGAGTAATCGAGGAGAAATATTATGGATAACTTAGAACAAAGATTAGATCGTACCTTAGCCTTAGCTGGTGTTTTACAAGCAGCATATTTGGTTAAGCAATTAGCGTGGAAAGGTCATATACATCCAGAAGATTTAGAAACAGCAATCCACAGTATTTTTGCAACTGATCCACCAAACGTTATTGCTGTGTATGGTAAGGTTAGAAATTTAAGTAGCGGCTTGCAACATCTATGTACTTTATTCTCTGAAAATAAAGCGCCTAAAGATCACGATATCGCACGCTATGCAATTTCCTTGTTACATCTAGAAAGATTATTGATCAAAAAACCAACCATATTAAATGTTATTCAGCGCGGCATTGAGCGTGCCAAAACCCAAGCTAATCATTTTTCACCAACACATGAAAATGTAATTGCTAATTTAGCCAGCGTCTACAGTGATACTTTAAGTACTTTTAAATTTAGGATCCATGTCAGTGGCGAGAGCACGCATTTATCGCAAACACACGTGATTAATAAAGTACGGTCGATCTTACTTGCGGGCGTGCGTTCCGCAGTATTATGGCGCCAATTAGGCGGAACCAGATGGCAGCTGGTATTGGGTAAAAAGACTTTGATTAAAGACGCCAAATACATACTGAACAACATCCACAGCTTTGATACGGTGGATACAGTTTAAACTATCAAGCGATGATTTGGCTTAGGTAATTTGGAACTCACTCCCAAGCAGCCTAACAATAATAGTAGAAATGCCAACAGTCCCTATATATAACGAGTATTGTCTATAATCCCCGCTTCATTAAAACCCTTTATTCGCAATTGACATGCATGACACTGTTTACAAGCAAGACCTTCTTTTGTCGCTTGATAGCAAGTTATAGTTTCAGAATAATCTACGCCTAACCTAAGACCTAATTTTATCGTATCTGCTTTAGATAGATTTATTAACGGCGTGTGAATTCTAATTAACCCGCTTTCTACCCCAGCTTTGGTAGCGAGATTTGCTGTACGTTCAAACGCTGCAACAAACTCAGGACGGCAGTCTGGATAATTAGAATAGTCAATCGATGATGCGCCAAAGAAAATATCATTAGCATTACGCACTTCTGCATAACCTAAAGCTACAGATAAAAACGTAATATTGCGCGCTGGTGTATATGTAGATGGAATTGCAGTACCGGTGGGAGTTGTTGGAATTGGTATATTTAAATCTGTTTGCGCTGAACCACCAAATTCATTAATACCAAGATTAAAAATAAAGTGTTCTGCGACATCATATTTTTTAGCTATAGATTGCGCTGCATCTAATTCACTTGTATGCCGTTGTCCGTAATTAAAAGAAATACAATAACAAGTAAATCCTTGATCTTTGGCATAAGCTAAAATAGTGGTTGAATCCATACCACCTGACAACATAACAACTGCATTTTTTTGCATTTATTTGCCTAACACATTTTATGGTTGCTGAACTTAATTCTATCATAGATATATAACCAAATCCATTTAGCCATGAGCCTGAGCGATGAATTCAGACTAGAATCATGTTATCATGCTGATATTAATAAATTAACTAATCTAAAGATTCAGGAGTAAATAATGCCAGGTCCATTTGACACACAAAGAGAAATAGGTGCCAGAGAAGCACGAATTAAATTGGAACATACAATTAATCAAATGCAACAACAGTTCGAGGCTACTAATAATGCGCTTATTGGTGCAAATGAAGCGCTTAGAACCACAAGTGAAGAGCCAAAGTTGTTAGAGCTAACCAAGATGCTTTAATTTACAATCTACCACTAGACAGAGTGTCTAAACTTACCATGTTCTTCACAGACGAATCCAAGAATAAGAAATATACAACACCTAAACGAGAACTAACTTCTGAGTCTTTGCTTGGAAAGTGGTCTACCAATGAGTGCATCCAGATAACTTTTCATCTTAACAATAATAAAGAGGAAGTGTGTATAACAAAAGCAGAGTACATTGATCCCAAAAACAAAATCATGAACAAAACAGTGCCTGCTTTATTGTCATTATTATCACTCAGTCAAATTATTTTAACCCCTTTGAGTGTAAGCAATGTCTACGCACAAGTTGCGGCATGTGAGACCAATAATACCGCTCCTAATGCACCTAATACTACATTGGCACCCACCAATCACAATGATTGTCTGTCTAACTATCAATCACCAATTACTGCACAAATTAACATTTTGGTCTCAAGTTTGACATATATTGTATTGATTGTCCCAGAGTATTTCCGACGCACAAGGGTATGTGAACAACAAATGTCTCAAACCTTAAAAACTTTAGTTCAAACCTATTCAGGAAACAATGGCAAGCTACCACAAGCAATTTCAACTTTATTGCAAACTTTTAGTGTTGATGGAGTGCTGGCAGACAGCTTAACTGTTGCGCCGCAAATGGAAAATATTGAGCGTAGCCTGTTTAAAGTTAGACAGGATTTAAATGAGTATGCAGTTGCATTACAGAGCCATATTGCTTTACTTCAGCAAGATGATATAACTAAAAAAGATTATGCAGAATTACTGCAACAAGTCAAAGATATACAAGATCGCATTTCACCCTTAAAAATTGGTGAGTTATATACAGATGATGGAAAGTTTGGCAAAGCTTTAGACGATTTAGGCGATATTAAAATTAAAGAAGCAGGTATTCACAGGAAAGAAACTGAAGATAAGTCTAAGGTAAGCGGCCTATATTTTAGACCCAAAAAAGCCCTTGAATCGTCAGCAAATTATTTGAGTGGTATACTCAAATTTAACGCTATTAGAACCAAACCAAAACTATAAGTAATCAAGAAGGAAATTTAAATGAAGGAAAACTTAAAAATAGTTGCAACACTTGAAGAAATACCTGGTATACCTTTCAAGCTTGATGATTATGAAGAATGCTGGGACCCAAAATATTTGGTTTCAAAAGATGTGCCGCAGAGAAATTACCAAATTGAGATCCCAGCAAGGGCATTTAATTATCACTCTAAGGGATCAACGATCAGTTCAGTATACACAGAGGAAGTAGATAATCTCGGTAAGCGTGGTAATGTTAAAGTTCCAGTTATTAATAGACATACAACACTAAGTCTTGTAACAGATTGGAAAGAAGCGTATACCTATTATGAAACAGCCAGGAGATATGCACATGACGATAGTGATTATCAATGCTCAGTAATGCTGTATATAAAAACCGCGGAGAAATATATACAGCTTATTGAACAATTGCTGCCTTATTTTGAAGAAAAAGACCGACATATCGTAAAATCTAGAATATTTCACGATGTAGCATCTTCTATGGTGTGTGATGCGGCGCTCATTCTCAAATATGGTTTGCGTAGAGAGCTAATGTATATGAGGAAATACAGTGAACCACATCCCAATTACAAAGGTTTTATTGATCACTTGGGATCTATTCTATCTTCAGTAGCTGCTATGGTGGCAGAAGCTACATATTACATACAAGTATATGATGAGTATGAATATTCCAAATATCATGCTGAGTTAAAAAACAAACAGCGAGAAAAATCTAAATATCCACCTTCACATCCTTCGGATCGAAAATATAGAGGTCTTCGCAGAATTTGGCAAGAGCAAATCGCAACATCACAAAAATACTATGCGGAGTTATGCACCCTCGCATTCGGTGCCAACCCAGCGCCAGCTATCGTACCGAAAAAACCAATAGTCGTAACCGAAGCAATTGATTTGCAGGTACCACGAATCTTGCTATGGTCTGGAAAAATACTCAATGTTTGCTCAACGGTATATAGCAGAGTTATGCCTATAAAAAACGAGGAAGATCTTCCTTTAATTGATAATTCTGTAAAATACATTCCGCCACAAGGAGCCCCCGCCAATCAATCACTTGATGTTGGCATAGAATTTAAAGAAAGAACATTGTCTGCGGAATTAAATAGCCTGATGGATAGTAGTTATTCTTATGCGGCAATATTAGCATGTTTAATACAAGGAGTAGAACTATTATCTTTGTTAAATGTTAGGTATAAATATTTATTTAAGGATGATGATAAATACTTTAGATTCCTTGAATCATATTCATCAATTAATAAAAAACAATACTACAGTATATTAGAATCTTATTTAGAGAAATTTATTTATCCATGCTTGGCAATCGCGATTGAAATTATCAAACAAACATCTCTTGATAATATTCAGGAGTTACTTGATATTGTAGAAAGAATAAGGCAAGACTTTATATCGGTGGTTGACTTGGATACAAATATGAATTGTGCTGCTTGTGAGCAGCAATTAAGTGAGTTCGGAGATAAGCTGCATACTTTGGCATATTCTTCTCCACAAAAGTGTGACAGTAGTTTTGTGCGCAAACGTAATATTCACACCTAAATTATATCCGGTCAATTTAGATTCCCTCTATTTTATTCGGATGTTTCAGTTGGCGAGGATCTCCAATATATACCATAATTACTTGTAACTGCAATAATTATTGCCAGCAAATATACTGGCTAAATTTTGGTGAAATTGCTAATATAATAGGTCTAAATAAACTGTAAATACGGTAGTTGGGTGGCATGGATAAAATCAATCCTAGAGTGGATATAGCGTTTAAAAAAATATTCGGTGTAGAAGAGAATAAGGATCTGCTTATCTCTTTAATTAACTCTATTGTATCGCCAGCAGATAAAGTGTCGGATGTTACACTACTTAATCCGTATAATACTAAGAACTTTAGACAGGACAAATTATCAATCTTAGACATTAAAGCTCAGGGGGTTGATGGCAAACGGTTTAATATTGAGGTTCAAATAACTGATGAAGCTGACTACGATAAGAGGGCGTTATATTATTGGGGCAAGTTATATACTGAGCAGTTACATGCGGCTGGTGATTATTCGCAGTTATCTAAGGCAATTGGCATTCATATTTTAAATTTTGTTTCTATACCTGAGGCACCAAAGTATCATAATGTTTTCCATATCACCGAAAAGGATAGTGGCTTTTTATATTTTACAGATTTAGAACTACACACTATAGAATTGAAGAAATTTACCTGTGATATTAACGAAGGATTGACTGATATTGTTGCTAAGGTCAACAACTCTCTAGATGTATGGTCAGCTTTCTTAACTCGTCATGATTTGTTGAAACCAGATAATCTACCAGAAGCGTTAGACAATGCTAACCTAAAAAAAGCTCTATCAGTTTTAGAAGTAATGAATTTTAATAGCGAAGAAAGAGAAGCCTACGAAGATCACCTAAAGTGGATGCGCACAGAAATGAGCGCCATAAAGAAAGCTACAACCGATGCCATAGAGATTGGCGAAGATAAGGCAACTATTAGGATAGCCAAAAATTTGCTTAAGGCAGGGGCGTCTGTAGACATGATTTCTGAAGTTAGCGGGTTAACAGCTGAAGATATAAACAAGCTATAGAAATTGAGGCAGCAAGCACTTGTGAGCAGCAATTAAGTGAGTGCGGAGATAAGCTACATACTTTGGCATCTTCCTCTCCACAAAAGTGTGATAGTAGTTTTGTGCGTAAACGTAATATTCACACCTAAATTATATCCGGTCAATTAATCGCCTGAACAGCCTGAGCCATATTGCGAATAACACCAACACCGATGCCTTCGATTACCATATCTTGTTTGCTTAGATCAACAATAATTGGTTGGTAATGTTCGTTTTCGGCGCGTAAAGTTATAGTGTTACCATCGCGATAGAAACGTTTTACAGTCACTTCATCATTGATACGCGCAACGACGATTTGACCTGCTTTTACATCAGATGTAGAATGTACAGCGAGTAAATCGCCATTCATTAAACCAATATTTTTCATGCTATCGCCTTTGACGCGCAATAAATAGTCGGCGCAAGGTTTGAAAATATTCTTGTCTACTTTATAAGTATCTTGAATATGCTCTTGCGCCAAAATGGGTTGGCCAGCAGCAACTGAGCCAATGATTGGTAAGCCACTATTATCGACTAATAATCTAATTCCTCTGGAAGTACCAGCAATCAGCTCAATTATTCCTTTGCGAGCTAAGGCACGCAGGTGATCTTCAGCTGCGTTTGGAGATTTAAAACCCATACGTGTAGCAATTTCTGCGCGGGTAGGGGGAGAGCCGGTGTCAGTCATTTGATCTTGAATAATTTGCAGGACTTCATGTTGACGTTTTGTTAATTTACTCATGTTGTTAATCCTAATGCTGCTAAAAAATGACTCAGGCAACCAATTACTTTATTTAAACACAGTGCTGTATTAATGTCCAGCCTTGTGTATATGCAAAGTGAATTCGCTATATATATAAGCAACTTAGACGATTTTCTTGGATTTGTGTGTGGTTTTGGACAGGCTGCTTAAATTTTTAGTCCCAGTACGATTCTTCATCATCGATATGTCGTAGATGATCCTCTAATGCCTCATCGTCGTAGTGTTCGATTTCATTTAGCATTTCCATAATATCTTCGTGAGGTATCTCAAAAGCTGCGCTAGCGTCCTCAGGTTCAGGTATTTCATGTGGGTGGAGCGTAGACCATGTATCTAGATCTAGAGCCTCAATTTCGCCATCAAAATACTGTATACCCACATAATCACTCTTATCATAAGCCACGACCTTAAAGCACTCACTGGCATCTTCAGAATCATACCAGTGCCCTATACTAGGCTTGGTAACGAATTCTTCTTGTTGTTTCATAAATACCCTCCTATGAATTAATATAAGCCATTTGACATACTTATTCTACTGTTTGGTGTAAAAATTTTTATAAAGGCTAGAATGGGTGTAATATCCTTATATTTACACTTAGGTTTTTTGTACATGTTCAGGAAGATCCGCCAGGCATTAATAACCCGTTTTATTTTTAAGTGGTTTAGCTCTGTGTTACCCCCCATGAGCATCACTGAACGGCAGGCTATTGCAGCGGGTGATACTTGGCAGGAAGCAAACTTATTCCGTGGTAAACCGCAGTGGCAAAAATTTTTAGCCAACCCTAAACCTACATTAACTCCTGTAGAGTTAAATTTTTTAAATACCGAAGTTGAAGAATTATGCGCAATGCTGAACGAATGGCAAATTACGCACCAAAATTATGATGTACCAACTAGCGTGTGGAATTATTTGAAAACTGCGGGATTTTTTGGTTTACATGTGCCAAAAAAATATGGTGGTTTAGAATTTTCTGCTTTAGCCAGCTCAACGATTGTGCAAAAAATTGCTACCAAAAGCTTAAGTGTCGCGGTGACGGTAATGGTGCCAAATTCTTTGGGGCCTGCGGAATTAATTTTGCATTACGGTACCGAACAACAAAAAGATTTATATTTGCACAAACTTGCAAAAGGCGTGGAAATGCCTTGTTTTGCTTTAACTGCGCCAGATGCTGGCAGCGATGCAACTTCGATTACTGATGAAGGTGTCATTTGCTATGGTGAATTTAACGGTCAAAAAAATGTGCTTGGTATGCGGCTTAATTGGAATAAACGTTATATTACCTTAGCACCAGTAGCAACTTTAATTGGTTTAGCAGTTAAATTAAGAGATCCAGATAAAATATTAGGTGTTGATGTTGATCTTGGTATAACAGTGATTTTGGTGCCACGCGATGTGCCTGGAATTGAAATTGGTAAACGACATTTTCCGCTTAATCAAGCATTTTTGAACGGGCCAATTCGTGGTAAAGATGTATTCTTACCTTTAGATTATATCGTTGGTGAGCGAGAAATGATCGGATCCGGCTGGAAAATGCTGGTTGAATGTTTAGCAGCGGGGCGCGGCATTTCTTTGCCAGCTTTAAGCACGGCAATGGGTAAACATGCGTTTCGTTGTTGTGGTGCCTATGCAAAATTAAGACAACAATTTAATTTATCGATTGGTAAATTTGAAGGCGTAGCATCAGCTTTAGCAAACATCGGTGGGCTCACTTATATGTTAGAAGCAACCAGAGTGCTGACCTTATCTGCGATTGATCAAAACTTTAGTCCCTCAGTAGTAACAGCAATTTCTAAATATCATATGACAGAAATGGCGCGGCATATTATTAATGATGCAATGGATATTCATGGTGGACGAGGTATCATGCTAGGACCGCGCAATTATTTGGGGCGTTTGTATGAAGGCATGCCAATCAGCATTACAGTTGAAGGCGCTAATATTTTGACGCGCTGTTTAATGATTTTTGGTCAAGGAGCAATTCGTTGTCATCCTTATATTCGACAAGAAATTGAAGCGGCAAGCATGCAGGATAAAGCGCAAGGTTTGGATATGTTTGATCGATTGATTTGGCGGCATATGTGGTATTCGATTTCTAATGGTGTACGTTTAGTGTGGCACAGTTTAACTTGTGCAGTATTTTGTGAAGCAGTGGAAGATAAAAGTTTTTGGCAAATATATTATCGACGTTTAAGTTTTATGTCGATTGCATTGGCTAGCGTTTCTGATGTTGCAATGTTAATTCTAGGTGGTAATTTAAAGCGTAAAGAAAATTTATCGGCACGTTTGGGCGATGTCTTAAGTTACTTATACATTGCATCCGCGGTATTGAAATATGATTATGATCACGGCGAGCCTAAGGAAGATAGACCATTTGTACGTTGGTGTCTTGATTTTTGCTTACATCAAATCCATCATGGCTTTAAATATTTCTTCTTAAATTTCCCTAATCAATTTATTGCTAAGCCTTTACAATGGTTAGTATTACCACCATGGCGCAATTATCCCAAACCCAAGGATGATTTAAGCATTGAATTAAGTCGTATAATGATGGAACCATCCGAACTTAGAGAGCGTTTAACTGCTTATTGCGTTGTCAGTACCGATCCACAAGATGCTGTTGGCAGAATTGAAGCGGCGTGGTTAAAAATGCAATTAGCGGAGCCATTATTAAATAAAATCGATCTTGCCGTTAAACAAGGCATAATAGAGCGCACATCTAATGCATATAAGAAGATTAAACTTGCTTTAAGCAATAAAATTGTGACCGAAACCGAAGCCGAATTTTTATTTGCTTTTGAACATATGCGATTAGATGCTATGCAAGTAGATGAATTTACCCAGCAAGAGTTAACAGGAAAATGAGCATGAAAAGAGAAGTGTTTCTAATTGACGGCTGCAGAACGCCTTTTTTGAAAGCGGGAGCAAAGCCCAATCCTTTAGCTGCAGCTGATTTAGCAGTTGCGGCTGCCAAACCATTATTGGCGCGACAACCGTTTTTGGCTACTGATATTGGCGAGGTTATTGTTGGTTGCGTTGGTCCAAATGCTGCCGAAGCTAATATTGCGCGTATTATTGCCTTACGTGTTGGTTGTGGAGATAATGTTTGTGGTTGGACGGTACAACGCAATTGTGCTTCCGGCTTGCAAGCTATTGATAATGCCACTCAAGATATTGCCGATGGTCGTCATGATTTAGTATTAGCTGGTGGTACGGAAGCAATGAGTCGAGCTGGCATGTTTTTTTCTGAAGAGTTTTGTACTTGGCTGGCAGATTTTAGCGGCGCAAAGAATATTCAACAAAAATTAGCAGCTTTGTTGCAGTTTCGTCCCAAATTTTTAGTGCCAGTAGTTACATTGTTACGTGCTTTAAATGACCCTGTGGTTAATTTGTCGATGGGACAAACCGCGGAAAAATTAGCATATTTATATAATATTACACGTAGAGAAATGGATGAATTTTCAGTGCGTTCGCATCAACGTGCAATGAATGCAATTCAATCTAAATATTTTGCAAACGAAATTATTCCCTTGTTTGACTGGGCTGGTAAATTTGTTGAATATGATAATGGCGTGCGCGCTGATTCTAATATCGAAAAGCTTGCTACATTAAAGCCAGTATTTGATAAACCATTTGGCATTGTAACTGCTGGCAATAGTTCGCAAATTAGCGATGGCGCAGCGATGGCCATCTTGGCTTCGCAAGATGCAATTGTTAAGCATGATTTGCAACCCTTAGCACGTATTGTTGATTTTGCTTGGGCAGCGCTCGATCCATCTGTTATGGGTTTGGGGCCAGCGCATGCAATTGCAAAGCTGCTGCATAAAAATGAAATGACGCTAGATCAAATTGATTACGTGGAAATAAACGAAGCTTTTGCTGGTCAAGTATTGGCATGTCTCAAAGTCATGGCGGATGCAAATTATTGTCGTCAAGTTTTAGGATTGCCACAGGCTGTTGGTAACTTAGATCAAGACAAATTAAACATAGACGGTGGCGCTGTTGCTATCGGACACCCAGTAGGTGCTAGTGGTGCACGTTTAACAATACATGCAGCTAATGTATTAAAACGTAAGAATGTCAAATATGGTATTGCTAGTTTATGTATTGGTGGCGGCCAAGGTGGTGCAGTATTAATCGAGAATTTAATGGGGACTAAATAAATGTTGTCAGAATATAATTTTCAGAACTGGGCAATCGAAACAGATACCAAAGGTAATTGCTGGCTAATTTTAGATCGTAAAAACACCTCTGCTAATACCATGGGCAAAGAAGTATTAGAAGAATTTGCATTGATTCTTACTGAAGTACAAAAGAACCCGCCTAAAGGTTTGGCAATTACTTCTGGCAAAAAAAGCGGTTTTATTGCTGGTGCTGATATAACTGAATTTTTACATTTAGCTACTGCGGAGGAAGCTACCGCCACTGTATCCAAAGCTCAAGCAATTTATAATGCTTTAGCATCATTACCATTTCCAACAGTGGCGGTAATTAATGGTTTTTGTTTAGGTGGCGGATTAGAATTGGCTCTAGCGTGTAAATATCGTGTGGCTTTAGATACGCCTAAAACTAAAATTGGGCTACCGGAAATAATGCTTGGGGTACAACCAGGTTGGGGTGGTAGTATAAGATTGCCGCGTTTAATTGGTTCGCTTAAAGCGCTACCCTTGATTCTCGCTGGCAAAGCTGTAGATGCGCGTACTGCTTATAAACTTGGTATTGTTGATGCTTCTGTTCCAGAACGACACTTAAAAACAGCTGCTGAGTTTTATTTAGCAGGTTCGGCTCCAGTTAAACATTGTGGTATTCTAGAAAAATTGATTCAAGTCCCATTTATCAGACCATTACTTGCACAAGTATTTAATGCGCAGCTGCGCAAAAAAGTAAATCCAAAACATTATCCTGCACCTTATGCAGTAGTAGATACTTGGATGAAAAATTCAATTTTCAATCCTGATGCATTTGCTGCAGAAGCAAAATCTATTGGCAATTTAATGGTCACGCCCACCGCACGCAATTTAGTGGGTATATTCTTTTTACGTGATCGGCTTAAGAGTTTTGCTAAAAATACACGCTTTGAACCTGAGCATGTGCATGTGGTAGGCGCTGGCGTTATGGGTGGTGACATCGCAGCATGGTGTGCTTTAAATGGTTTTAATGTTACGGTGCAAGATCAAAGTTTGCCAGCAATTGCTGCGACTTTAAAGCGCGCCAAGCAATTGTTCGAAAAGCGTTTAAAATTGCCGTATTTAGTACAAGCTGCGCGCGATCGTTTGATGCCAGATACTACTGGCCTAGGCATTGCTAAAGCTGATATTATCATTGAAGCGATTATAGAAAATGTGGCTGCTAAGCAAGAATTATTCGCTATGCTAGAAGAACATGCGCATCCAGATGCTATCCTTGCTACGAATACTTCTACGATACCATTAGCAACTATTGGCCAGGTTTTAAAAAATCCAGGCCGAGTAGTCGGGATCCACTTTTTTAATCCCGTATCTTTGATGCAGTTGGTAGAAATAGTTTCAGATCCGCATACCGATCAGACTGCAGTTGCAAAGGCTATGAGTTTTATGGGTAAAATTGATAAATTGCCGTTGCCAGTTAGAAGTTCGCCAGGATTTTTAGTCAATCGTATTTTAATTCCGTATTTAATTGAAAGCGCAACTATTTATCAAGAGGGTGTGCCTGGGGCAGTAATTGATCGTGCGGCAACTGATTTTGGCATGTTAATGGGTCCGATTGAATTAATGGATACTATTGGCTTAGATGTATGTGTTTATGCCGGTAGAGGTATGGGCACACCAATTCCAGAATTTGTGGACACATGGGTTAAAGAAGGCAAATTAGGCAAAAAATCTGGCTCAGGATTTTATACTTATCGTAAAGGCAAGGTGATCAAACCAAAAGTAAATGTCGCAAATATTCCGGATGATATTGCTGATCGCATTATTCTACGAATGGTTAACGAAGCCCAAGCATGTTTGCGTGAAGGTATTGTAACTGATGCAGATCTAGTAGACGCTGGCTTAGTGTTTGGCGCAGGATTTGCACCATTTCGTGGTGGCCCATTGAAATATGCGCGAGCTCAACAAGCAGCCAATATTAAAGAGCGTCTGGAGCAATTGGAATCACGTTATGGAGATAGATTTACTCCCGATCCAGGGTGGGGTAGTGTTTAGATGCGACAGGGGATGTTAATTTTTTTATGTAAGGTTAACAATTGCTAGAAAAACGGCTTCTGATTATGCTTTACTCTAAACGCAGGTCGGGGTATTTTTTAACCCCTATTTCTTCGGTTTCTTTTCTACTTCTATATGCACGCCACGCGGTCTGGATAGTTTTAGCTTTTGAATGATCCCAAATGGTACCAGAAAAAATCAAAGCTTGATTCTTTGTTTGTAAATGAGTTGTTAGCTGCAACAATAATTGTCTTACCCCAGGATTGGTATCGCGGGCTACTCGTTCTTTAATTGCAATTGTATCTTGGCGAATTAGTACAAATTGTTGTTGTGCAAATGCTTGTCTAGCATTTTGCATAACAATGCTAAGCTTTTGCTTTTGGGTAAAATTTGCAAATTCTAATACAACTTCCATTCTATCTTGGATGGGGGCAAAACGCGTGTCAATTTCGGTTAATAAAACGTTACAACCGAGTATAATCATAATTTTTGTCACATCATATGCCAGTTCCGTATATTCATCTAATAGTTCTTTAATATTTGCATTGAGTAGATCTAATAGAAACCGTTCTACTTGCATGTAAGAATGAGGCTGTGCACCTCTAAAAGTTTTATCCACCTCATCAATGAAAAAAACACCTGTTGATTTGCCTTGATTTGCCATTTTTGCTAATAAAGAAACTAAAGGGTGGACAGAACTAGGGTCAAATTTCTGATCAGGATTATACGGATTAGAGATTAATTTGAGCTCATGGAGCTTTACGTTAACATAAGGAATATCCAACTCTGCACATAATGTTGTTACAAACCAAGTTTTGCCGGTACCAGGGGCTCCATGTAAGCAAAACGGTGTGATTGGCAATTTTTTATTTTCTATAATATTACTTATTAAACGTGAAATTATTTCATCTTTCAAACGTGTTGCAATTGCAGGAGAAAAGTTTTTTAACAAATCATTAATTCTTATTAGGGTAGGATTTAAGTTTGTTCTCTGTTGTAGAAAATGTGACTTAGGCTTTGAGCAATAAATCTTAAGAACGAATTCCAGTAAGCCAGCATAGTTTTCCGCTTTTTTAAGGAAATAAAGATCTGGCAATTGATCGTTCATCGCAGCAATATAAGCATTCTGCATATGTGCTGCTTTTTCTTGCAGCAACTTGCATACTTGTACGCTCATTATTTCAGGATCTAAATTGTCTATCTGATTAACAATTTTTCGCATACGTTTAAGTATAGGATCACTTATCAAAAAATCTGGTAATATTGGTTGGAATGAATAAGCAATGCTATCTAATCTTTTAATTAAAATATTTGATAGCATGAATGGGGTGATAATTAGCCCAGCTAAGTGTGCTGCTAGTTCTTTAGAACTCCATCCTTCGGCGTAACAATATTCAAGATCTTCTTCTGCTTGATGCGTGTGTATATAATAAGCGCTTACTAGAATGACAGGTGCGAAGAGTAAAACAATTTTGTTTAAAAATGCTTGTAGTTCTGGGGATGGCAAGTATGCTTGTGGTTTCATTTCTTCTTCTCTTATTCTTTGCGAATATAATAAGGTGTGAGACTTAAGAAGTCAATTACTTTCTGATGTGTGATATTTGCTATAGGCCAATTAAATTAAAATTTTGTTTATCAACTTTCAAAATTTTGATTGTTGGCGCCTGCCAATCGCCTAGAACATAACGTGTTGTCATGCCGCTTTTATGCAGCCCAGGCCTATGTGTGTGGCCATGGATCATGCTTGCTACTTGATATTTTTTTAACCATTGCTCCACTGTTGCTTGATCGACATCAAATATTGCTGGCTTATAGTTCCCTGTCTTAGTAGAACTTTGCATGACATGGCGCTTAACCCAATGGCCAATTTTTATACGCCAAGTTTTGGGTAGTATTAAAAAACATGATTTTACCAGTGGGTTTTGTACCACTTTACGAAAGCGTTGATAGCTTGTATCTTGGGTACATAATAAATCGCCATGAGTTAGCAAAACTTTTTGCCCATATAGATCAATTACACATGGATCATTTAATAACTGGCTGCCTGTGTTAGCACAAAATTGTTTGCCAATCAAAAAATCACGATTGCCACGCATAAAATACAGTGCAATATTCTGGGATTTTAATTGCTGTAATGCATTGTATAATTCGCGAGCATATGGCAAATCTAGATCATCGCCAAACCAAATCGCAAATAGATCGCCGAGAATATACAATGCTTCAGCGTGAATAGCTTGTTCGCGTAAAAATTTCAGCAATAATTCACAGGTATGATCTTGATCACTTAAGTGAATGTCAGATATAAAATAAGTGGTCACTTATTCAACTGTGCTAGTTTCAGCGTTGGCTGTTACTACTTCCACGCTTTCAATGATCACATCACGTTCTGGCACATCTTGATGCATACCACGATTAACGGTGTTAACGTGCGAAATCTTTGTTACAACATCCATGCCAGATGTAACTTTAGCAAAAGCGCAATAACCCCAACCTTGTGTCGTTTCAGATTTGAAGTTCAAAAAGTCATTATTTGCAACATTAATAAAAAATTGCGCGGTAGCAGAATGCGGATCAGTCGTGCGTGCCATTGCTACGGTGCCAATAGAATTTTTAAAGCCAGTTTTGGCTTCGTTTTTAATTGGAGCGTTGGTTGCTTTTTGCTCCATGTCAGTGTTCATGCCACCACCTTGGATCATAAAACCGGAAATAACACGATGGAAAATAGTGTTATTATAAAAACCACTACGGCAATAATCCAGGAAGTTTTGTGCGGTTGCAGGTGCTGCGGTTGCATCAATTTCGATGGTTATTTGACCTAAATTTGTATTAAAAATTACCGTAACCATGGCTTTTCCTCTTTAAAGTATTTGAACGGCTAGATTAGCACAGGCTGTGGTTCATCTCAACCAATGATGCCAATCCCTTAGAATGATTTATGGTTGATGGTGACATTTATGCCCGGCTTTGCGACACAATTCAGCAGCTAGGTCTTTGTGACCAAGTGAGTCTAACTTAGTTATAAAGGTTTCGCCATCAGCGTTTGCTTCATCAGCTTTAACACCAAGTTTTACCAGCAATTTTATCATTTCTACGTCCAAAGCACAGTCAGGTTCACATAACGTGCCAAATAAAGCATTTTGTCCGTAAGCATCTTTTCGTGTTATTATGTAAGGATCTTTCTGAATCATTAGTGTTACTAGCGCTTGATCTTTCCAAATTACCGCTTGCATTAATGCTGGGATTGACGGCAGTGCAGGTGCAAATTCATTCTTAGATGTTCTTAGAACCCAAGTATCTACATTGGCGCCATAGTTAACTAAAAATTTAGCCATTGACAATTTATGCTCTTTTAATGCTATCCCTAAGATACTCATCTTGTCCTGATTAAACCAGCTGTATTGGTAATTAACGCGCATTGGTTTGTCGTTTAATAAGGCCTGGGCCACATCTTCCCAGCCATTGATTACTGCACAATATAAAGCATCTTTATCTGAATTTTGTAAGGTTGCCCATTTTTCGCAAGTAGGATCTTTTAATAACTGCATTGTTTTAGCTTGAGCATCTTCTCTACGGCTATTTGCAGTCAATGGCAAGCGTCGATCTGTTTTTCGACCAAATAACAGGTTTGGAAGCTTATCATCAAATGCCCAAATGCTTGTTGCTACTAACGCGGGTTTCTTAGGAGTGCGACTTTGTTGGAAAGATGTATCTTGCATAACAGTTGTTGTTCTCAATTGTTCTGCTGTTGGCCAGTTGGATTGTGCAAGCTTATATCCAACCAAAGCAGTAGTACCACCAAGAGTGACTTGTGTAGCACGACGCAATACTAGTCCTAACATAATCTAAGCTCCTCAAGATTATTCATTGATTTACCAAGGATATCGCACTTTTTTTAAAGCTGCAATGAAGGTGTCAATGAAGGTTGCCGTGCATAGCGATTTCAGGTAAAATCCTGGCTACATATTTGGAAAAATCCGCGATGAAAACACGTTTTGCCCCAAGTCCCACTGGGTGGATGCATTTTGGTAATTTACGTACCGCTCTATTCAATTTTTTATATGCTAGAAAGATGAATTATACCTACATGTTGCGAATTGAGGATACTGATTTAGCTCGTTCTTCACATGAGTTTGCTACAGGGTTAGAAGAAGATCTAGACTGGTTACATTTGGAGCATGATGAAGGTCCATTTTTTCAATCTGAGCGTTCGTCGATTTATGAAAAATATTACAATGTTTTAGAAGATTATGGCTTAGCCTATCCATGTTTTTGCACTGAAGAAACCTTAAACATCACCCGCAAAGCTCAACAATCTGCAGGCCAACCACCACGTTATCCTGGAACTTGCCGTAATTTAACTAAAGAAGAAGTGAGCAAAAAATTTGCTGCTGGCGCGAAGGCAACTTTAAGATTCCATGTACCGCGGGATCAAGTGATCGAATTTGTCGATTTAATTAAGGGATCGCAACGTTTTTCTAGCAATGATATAGGTGATTTTATTATTCGCCGCAATGATCGCACTGCTTCATTTATGTTTTGTAATGCAATTGATGATGCTGAAATGGGCGTAACCCATGCATTGCGTGGTGATGATCATCTTACCAATACGCCTCGTCAACTAATGATTTTAAATGCTTTGAAATTACCGCATCCAGAATATGGACATTTTGCTATGATTAATGGTTTGGATGGGGCGCCTCTATCCAAACGCAACGGTAGTCAAACCGTGCGCGAATTACGTGCACAAGGTTATTTACCTTTAGCGGTATTAAATTATTTATCGCGGCTAGGGCATTATTATGTTTCAAATGATTTTTTAAGTTTAAAACAATTAGAAGAACAGTTTGATTTAAAAAATATTAGTACCTCTCCTGCACGGCATGACATAACACATTTAAATCATTGGCAAAAAGAAGCTATAATGCATAGCAGCTTGCCAGAAATTGAAGCCTTAATTCATCCGTATGTTTACGATAAAATTGCACCAAATGAGCACGCGGAATTTACCTTGCTAGTAAAAGATAATATTTTAATGCCGCAAGATGTTAAGCTATGGGTAAGCGCGGTGCGTGATCCAAGCCTAGAGTTTTCAGACTCGGATTCACAAATTTTGCAACAAACTGGGGTAGATTTTTTTTGTAAGGCCAAAGATGAAATAGTTACTAATCCTGGCATAAATTTTAAAGAATTAGCAGAGAACATGAAAAATCTTACAGGCTTAAAAGGTAAAGAACTTTTCATGCCTTTGCGTGTGGCTTTAACCGGACAAAGTCATGGTCCAGAATTGGCAAAGCTAATGAATTTTATTCCACAAGAATTACGGATTAAACGCTTTGACACCGTAATCGAACATCTAAGTTCTGGATAACAGATGACAGAATTAAAAATTTACAATAGTAAAACACAGCAAAAAGAGCTGTTTAATCCCATTGACCCAAAACACATTGGTATTTATGTTTGTGGGATCACAGTGTATGATTATTGTCATATTGGTCATGCACGTACAGCTTTAGCTTTTGATGTGATCGTGCGCTATTTAAAATATAAATATGGTGCTGAGCATGTTATTTTTGTGCGTAATATTACGGATATTGATGATAAAATTATTGCGCGTGCTCAAGAAAATAATGAAGATGTAAAAGCTTTAACTACGCGTTTTATTGCTGCTATGAACAAGGATTTTGCTGATTTAGCTTTGCTTAAGCCTGAACGTGAACCACTCGCAACTGAATATATGGACAAAATGATCCTATTAATTCATGGTTTAATTGCTAAAGGCTTTGCCTACCAAGCAACAAATGGTGATGTATATTACAAAGTGCGTGCTTATGACAAATACGGTAGCTTAGCAAAACGTTCCTTAGCAGATTTGCTTTCTGGTTCGCGAGTAGAAATTAATGAAGCCAAAAATGATCCTTTAGATTTTGTGCTGTGGAAAATGGCTAAAGAAGGAGAACCAGCATGGGATTCACCATGGGGCAAAGGTCGACCAGGTTGGCATACTGAATGTTCCGCGATGTCTTTAGATTTGTTGGGCGAGACTTTTGATTTGCATGGCGGTGGTTTTGATTTAATATTTCCTCATCATGAAAATGAATGCGCGCAATCAGAGGCATTTACTGGTAAAGAGTTTGTAAAAACTTGGATGCATGTAGGATTTTTGCAAATCGACAAAGAAAAAATGTCCAAATCCTTAAATAACTTTTTGACGATCAAAGATATTTTGCAAGAAGTAAAACCTGAAGAATTAAGGTTTTTCATGCTCCAAGGTCATTATCGCAGCCAATTAGATTATTCTATGGAGCAATTAAAACTAGCTAAAAATTCATTAGATCGCTTATATACTGCCTTAAGTGAAGTGAACATTGCTGCTACCACAGAGCCAACGCTTTTCACATTATATGAACAAAAATTCTTCGCAGCCATGGATGATGATTTTAATACTCCAGAGGCAATTGCGGTGTTACACGAACTAGCGCGCGAACTGAACAAAGTAAAAGGCACGCATGAAGCATTTGGCTTGGCTTTATTGTTAAAGAATCTTGGTGCGATTTTAGGAATTCTACAACGTGATCCAGCTGAGGCTTTAGGGGTGTTGGAAGTGGTCGATCAGAAAATTCAAGACTTAATCCAAGCGCGCGAGACTGCTCGTCAGCAAAAGAATTGGGCAGAGGCTGATCGGATCCGTGCCGAGTTAACCAAACTTGGAGTAAAACTAGAAGATACTGGTGCTGGGGCGACCAAGGCTAAGAAAACCTCATGAGGACGGATCAAATGGCGATGGATGCGCGCGTTTGTTTTTGCGCGAGCGATATTCAAAACTAGGGCGTACCGCTAGACGTCGCATACTGGAAAAAAACATCGAGCATAAAACATTATCGCGCCCAGACTTAGAATCTACTTCTGGCAATCCTTGTAATTTTTTAACTGCAACTTTAAATTCATTTTCTACTGCAACGTAAAAATCTACTAATGGATTACGTCCAAGGTTGTTGATTAATAATTTTAGAATATCAATATAATAAGCGATTTGCAGGCTTAAAACACAGGCTAAATCTTCGCGACTTAAATTGGGATTTTTACTAAGTTGTGCAATACGGAATAATACCTCATAGGCAATTAGTAAATTTTGGCGACGAACCGCGCTAGTGGTTCTTTCAACACTCTCACCCCAATTGTTTGCAAAATCTAATTCGGATTTTTTGGTATTAATTTTAGCGATCATTTTTTTTATATCACGCAAATTATAATGATAATCGCCAATAATTATTTTGATTCTTTCGATCAAAGCATCGTCTTGACCTGGAAAAGGCGCCCCAGATGTATCTGGCAAAAAGCGAATTGCTAAGGCCATATCCTGATCGTCGCTGATAGTAGGTGTAATGCTGATTTTTATATAATTTATTAAATGTTTAACGACGCTATAACCGCTGGTTTTATAGAAATTATCTTTATTTAGCATTTCTTCTAAGGTTTTAGCCTCTTGCTCCTTGTCAGCCTCCTGTAGATCACGAATATGACGCAAAAAATTATTCAGAAATGCATCTTGGATCTTATGCAATCTTGCGTCAGAACAGGATTCTAAACTCAAACATGCTAAATCAACACCAGCAAACTTTTTCATTTTGAATCCTCGTAATAGACTTCAAGTACTATGACAATTCATATGCATATTTAGTTCAGTTGCGTGTGGTTACATTTAGGAGTTTTAGCTATATAAATTCTCAGCATTCCTTGATAAATTATAATTAACTTTCTTTTATAACGTCTTGCGTTATATAACGTTGTGAGTTATACTATATATGCATTATTAATTTTAAATGCAAAGAGACGGAAAAAAACGGTGAGCCTTCAGAAGTGCAGATTATTGATTACCACTAATTAGGTAGGGCGCAACATGAGACTTAAAAACATTCATCCAGGTGAGATTCTGCGAGAAGAATTTATGCTGCCGATGGGCTTAAGTCAAAACCTATTAGCTCGCTGTATAGAAGTACCGCCGCGGCGTATTAATGAAATTGTTTTAGAAAAACGCGCTATTACGGCCGATACAGATTTAAGATTGGCAAAGTTTTTAGGAACTTCGCCAGGTTTTTGGTTAAATTTACAAAAAGAGTTTGATTTAGAAGAGAAACGTCGAGAAATCTTGCATGTTTTAAAACGCATCAAGCCATTTCAAGATTACCAAGAAGTAAAATAATTGTAATCACGTCTCAAACCTAAGACTGCGGCACCACCTATTTATTGCATGTCACCGCCACGAATAGTTCCTTTTGGTTTAGGAGCGTTCTGGAGTGCAAGATGTTTACTTGCGAGTTGCACTACATTAGCTTTAGTGTCTGCTTTGTTTGGATCGAACTTGCGCATAAGCTGATAGTAAACAACAATATGTATCGCTTGTAATTTATCAACCGCATCCTTGTCATCACGTAAATTTCTTATTTGTTCTGCAATTAACGCGGGAAGTTTTGAAAATTTTGCAGAATCTCTTGCAGATTCATTATATTTTGTAAGATACAAGTCGTATGCTTCTTCTAACGTCATGATTCTCTCCTATTTGAAATAAATAATATAGTTAGACAATCAACCTCGAATTTAGTTCGGCAGTAAGCAATATTTGTATTATTAATTTAAAGTCCCAATTCTCGACCAACGGATAGATTTATTTGGCCATGCAAACTTATGTTCCCAATCAAAACTAAAGGCAATCAAGCGTGCTTTTTAGATCAACATTTTTGTTATTAGATTACAAATTGATAAAAAAGTTGCACCCTATGACAGGGGAATTGCACTTAAATTTCAACGACAAGTGAGCATAAACCCGCGATAAACGTAAGATGTCAGCAATAGATCACAAAATTTATCAAAAACCAGTGCGATAGCCCTAACATTTATATGACAGTTCGTGTGCTTACATTTTGATATTTATAACTTAGCTACCAGTAATTCATCCCAGCAATATGTATAACCACGGGATCTATTGCCAGGTTGCATTTTCCAACTATTATTTAGTCCTGCCGCTCCAAATTGTAGCGCATGTTTACCAAGTTTATAATTAATCTCATCCAAGGTATGCATTAAGGTTTCGCTGTGTTCCAAATTATCATGTGCAAATAAATCGATTTGCAATTGTTCTGCTTGCGCAAAGTCGCTTAAAATTATACCTACTTTTTGATAGCGATATCCGGGACGGAATATTTTGGCTAAACCATGTTTGGCTAAATGCAAAATAGTGCGAGTATCTGCGCTTGGACTTGGAAGTTTAATATAAATCGAATTGTGATACACTGTATCAGAGCTACCATGCAAACCTGTATGTATAAACACAAAAAAGCCACCGCAGACAGATCCTTGGCCGCGTAATTTTTCGCAAGCTCTGCTGGCATAAGTAGCAATGGCTTCTTGTAAATCAACTAATTCTGTGACACGTTTTCCAAATGAGCGTGACACCATGATTTGTTTTTTGTTGATCATGTCATCTTGCAATTCTATGCAAGCAATTCCTTGTAACTCCATTACCGTACGCTGCATTACTATATTAAATGCATGTTTAAGAGTGGTATCAGGCAACGCAATTAAATCCGCAGCAGTATATATACCCATGCCCAAGAGTTTTTTTTCTAGTTGTCGACCTATGCCCCATACATCTCGCACTTTAAAATTAGCTAGCTTTTGCATAATTTGCTGTGCTGAATTAAAATAATACACACGCTCGACAATACCATGCCGTTTAGCAATATGATTGGCTACTTTAGCTAAAGTTTTGGTGGGGGCGATACCAATTGATACTGGGATACCAGTGCAAGTTTCTATTTTTCTTACTAAATCTACACACATTTGATAAATGTCAAAACTGTGTAAAGAGCCTAAATCTATGAACGCTTCATCAATTGAATAAATTTCTACCTCAGGCATGCTTTGCATAATAATGCTCATTACTCGATTGGAAAAATCGCCATATAAAGCAAAATTAGAGGATAATACTGCAATGTTATGCTTACGAATTAAATCGCGGATTTGAAAAGCTGGAATGCCCATGGCAATGCCTAATTGCTTGGCTTCATTTGAGCGCGCTACAGCGCAGCCATCATTATTGGATAGCACAATCACTGGACGATTGCATAATTTGGGATCAAACACGCGCTCACAAGAAACATAAAAATTATTACAATCAACTAACGCGTACATCGTGGATGGCATGAGTCACTACTCCCCAAAACTGGAAGCCCTCAACACCTCCGACAGCGATGGGCTTAAAGTTTTTATTCGCAGGGTATAAAAAACCCTGACCGTTTATGATTTTTAAACGTTTCACCATAAATTCACCGTTGATTAAGGCAATAACAATAGATCCATCTTTAGGGGGCAGCGATTTATCTACCACTAACAAATCACCATCTAAAATCCCCGCCTCGCACATCGACTCACCGGCTGCGCGTACGAAAAAGGTAGCTGCCGGATGCTTAATTAAATGTTGGTTTAAATCCAGCGCGCCTTCCATATGGTCGTCCGCAGGCGACGGAAAGCCACAAGCCACTTTGGAGCTATAAATTGTACTGTTCATGTATACAGTATACATGGTGGGCTGCTTATTACAACTGGGTGCCATTAGTGTGCAAAAATGATATATTTGCATACAAAAAAGTTGACAAAATATACAATATTGCATACATTTAAGTATGCAAAATCAGGAGTGATGTAGTGTCAATTAAACAGCTTGTCCAAAATCAATATAGAAAATTAGTAAATAAGGCTGTGCCTTACGCAGGCAATATCCAGATGCCACCAGAAGGTTGGATCCGTACGCTCAGGAAAGCTCTCAACATGTCTGATGCCCAGCTAGCTAGAAGACTGGAAGTCACCAGATCTATGGTCAACAAAACTGAAATTAGTGAGTTACAAGGTGCGATCACTGTTAGAACGATGCAGAAATTTGCTGCTGCTATGGGGTGCAAATTTGTTTATACAATTGTTCCTGATTCGGGGGTTGAAAACTTAATATTAAAACAAGCCAATAAAAAAGCTATTGCTATAGTAAATACTACCAACGATCATATGGCTTTAGAGGATCAAGCATTATCGCAAGAAGATGTAGCATATGAAATAGATAGAATTACTCAAGAATATTTTAAAAATACGCCACATGATCTTTGGGATGATAATTAAAGGTTTTTTATATGCAGTATAGTTATGGTGCAACTCCATTAGATCCAGACGAAATTGCTGGTTTAATTCATAAACATGTAACTACTAGGGGAGAGCTCGATCACTTAGAGCAAGCTAACATTGAAGATGGATTGATCTGGTTATCAAAGCAAAAGAATTTATATATATTATCAGAAAATTATATAAAAAAGTTACATGTTAAACTATTTGGTAAAGTATGGAAATGGGCAGGTGTCTTCAGATTGTCAGAAAAAAATATTGGCGTTGATCCATTTAAAATCGTGATAGATTTGCGAAATCTTATTGATGACACCAAATATTGGATTGAGCATGCTGTATATGATCCAATAGAAGTTGCTGCTAGGTTCCATCATCGATTGGTATTTATTCATTTGTTTCCAAACGGAAATGGCCGTCATGCAAGAATAATGTCAGATTGTATTTTAACAAAAATATACAATGAAAAACCAATAAATTGGTCAGGTGGTTATGAGCCGCATAGAATGCAAGAGCGTAGAAAATTATATATCAATGTGTTGCGAGCTGCAGATAAAGGTAATTATGCTCCATTACTAGAGTTTTGCGGGAAGTTATCAATTTAAAGTCCCAATTCTCGACCAACGAATAGATTTATTTGGCCATGCAAACCTATGCTGCCAATCAAAACTAAAGGCAATCAAACGTGCTTTGCCAATTAGTTTTTTATCTTTCAACACTCCCCAATAACGGCTATCCTGACTATTACTGCGATAGTCGCCCATTACATAATACGAATTTCGCGGTACGATTAAATCGGCATAAGGAAATTCTACGTCATCATTTTTCGCAGTCATCAAGATGCTATGTTGTAATGTACCCAATTCTTCTATGGCCCAAATAACTTTTAGTTCTTTGCCATTGGCTTGGCGATCAATATCTTTTCTTAAATCCAATTGTTTAGCTGGTTTGCCATTAACATATAAAATGCGATCAACATATTGAATATGATCGCCAGGCAAGCCTACGATGCGTTTAATTAAACCAACTGTTTTACCATCGATCTCGCCGCGAAAAACTGCAATATCTCCGCGTTGAGGCACTCCAGGCGTTAGGCGATAACCTAAAATTGGCACGCGTAAGCCAAAACTATATTTATCAACTAATACAAGATCACCTTCAATTAAAGTTGGTTTCATTGAACCAGAGGGTATGCGGAAAATCTCGAAGGTAAAAGAACGTAAACAAAATATTATTAATAAAACTGGTAAAATACTTTGTGAAAAAATTACTAATTTTGGTTTGCCGCGAAATATCCGGCTATGACGTGGATACATTACTTTATCTAAACACACAATAAAACTTGTGGAGAGAATGGCGATTAACAAGATTGCTTCAAGTAACATTATTCTGACCATCCTTAGTATTAAATCTAAAAATCATAACAGGCATTTTTATCCCGTTTTCTCTAAATGCTTGCTGCAAATCAACAGGAATTTGGTGCTTGAGAGTGTAATATACCGAAGTCTTGAGCCACACTGCGTAATGAAAGACTATGGCAGTTTCATTAAACTCTTCAAACAATAATTGCGGCGCTGGGCTTTCTAGCACTAATGGATTCTTGCGCGCTAAATCAAATAAAACTTTTTTAATTTTATCTAGATCTTCATCCAAGCCGATTCTTATTTCAGTTTCTAAGCGACGAATAGGGAATTTACTTAAATTAAAAAATGGAGTTTTTAACAAAATTTCATTCGGGATCCTAATCATAGTGTTTTCAAAAGTGCGAATTTTGATCGAAAGCAAATCAATTGCCAATAATTCGCCGTATACTTTTTCATATTCAATGATGTCGCCAACTACAAACGGACGCTCAAATACTAAGAATAAACCAGATATAATGTTTGACACTGCGGTTTGCGAAGCAAAACCGATCGCTAAAGTCAGAATCGTTGCGATGCCTAAGACTTTCATGTTTAATTGTAAAGTTGTAAGCGCCAAGATCACGGAAATAATAATTATTGCATAATACAACACGCGTTTAAAAATTTGCGTGTAATGTGCCGAAGTATATTTCGCTAATATTTTGCCGGCAAGGGTGCTAACAAAACCGGCAATAATAAAACCAAATAAAACATATAATGCTGCAGCACCCCAAGATTGCCAACCAATATCGGATAAAACTTTGGTTATATCTTCAGTGATCTCATCGATTTTTATATCGAGCTCATGTTCAGGTATGTCAGCCATCGGCAAAAAATCTCTTAATACTGGAAGAAGTGCGAATATCTTTGCGAGCGCGAGTTAATAAAGTAATTTCCTCTAGCGCCTTGGGCGGTCCTTTGGCTACTTCAACTTCGGGACCAGAATCTTCTTCCCTATACACATATAATTGTTCGGTCCATAAAAAATTTGCTTTATCCGAGTATACAGATAAATACGGCAACGGCACGCTAATATTTTCTAGTTTTAAGGGTTGCTTAGCATGATTTTTTATTAACATCGGACTAATTATACGATCTGGACCACTCGGTACATCTTTTAAGTGTGGTGAACAGTGCGTATGCCCAGCATAACATAATTCGCCTTCGCGTGTATTGGGGCCAAACCAAGTATCTGATAACACAAACGTAGGTATTTCATCTAAAATGATTTTGCCTTTGCCAGTTTGAACTCTTACCCATACTGGTGAGCTGACGTAAAGCAAAATATCCTCGCCACCAGGAATATATAATGGGCGTTCTAATTTGGAGGCTAAAGGTCTGTTCGCTAATATGGGTTTTAACTCAATTTCAGCTTGGGTATGAAAAGTAAAGGTTTTAAAATTTAAACGATCAAAAGGAATTTGAAATTTATTGCCAGCTTCATCAGTGTCGGATGTATCTGAATCTGGCACATCGCCAATTTTTCCTACTGGGCAACTTGCAATATGCCATTCACTGGTAACGCGATCGACACAGATCACAACATTACCAATGCGCCAAAAACGCGATTGACCATCTTCAACTTGATAAGTACCCCACCATTGACGCGAAGTAATACCGATGTCGCTAAAGCTTTGGAGCTCATCTGGATCATCAGCTACGCTGCGAGTTTTAAATACTCTTGTTAAATTTTTTATCCAAACAGCCATAATTACTCTGTCAATTGTGAATTTAGATTGGCAAGCAACGTATTGTTAAGCAAGCTGGCGATGGTCATTGGTCCGACACCACCTGGAACTGGAGTGATCCAGGCAGCACGCGCCAGTGCTGCATCAAATTCTAAATCGCCCACTAAAGTGCCATTTTTGCCGCGATTCATGCCAACGTCAATGGCGATACATCCTGCTTTTAACCACGATCCTTTAATTAATTCTGGATTACCAGTAGCAACAATTAAAATATCTGCTTGTTGCACTTCTGTTTTGAGATCTTGGGTAAACTTGTGACAAGCAGTTACAGTAACACCAACGCGCAATAATTCTAAAGTCATTGGTAAACCAACAATTAATGAGGTACCAACAACTACCGCGGTTTTACCTTCGAGCTTTTCTTTAGTATGTTCCAGCAATAACATAATTCCCACGGGAGTGCAGGGTCGTAAATAAGGGCGGCCTTGCGCTAAACGTCCTAAATTGTATGGATGAAAGCCATCCACATCTTTATGCGGATTTATAGTTTCAAAAATATCATCGGGATTAATTTGTTTTGGTAATGGCAACTGGACTAAAATTCCATCCACTCTAGGATCATGATTTAATTTTTGGATTAACGCGAGTAAATCTACTTCGGTGGTAGCTGCGGGTAAATCGTAATCGAAAGCAACAATACCCACCTCCTCACAGGCGATGCGTTTATTGCGCACATAAATTTTTGAGGCAGAATTATTGCCGACTAAGATTACTGCCAATCCAGGTGCGCGTAGCCCTTGAGCACTACGGTGCTTAATTTCATGTGCAATTTTTTTGCGTATTTGGCGTCCAATTGCTTCACCATCAAGTATTTTTGCTGACACAGAGTACCCTTATTCAATTTCAGTCTGAGACCCTAACAAAAAGTATATCTTAAATCGGGATTGACCTAAATATTAAATGTGGTTATCATCCTCACACGCTGAGTTTTGTAATGTGCGGGGCATAGCGCAGTCTGGTAGCGCATCTGCTTTGGGAGCAGAGGGTCGGGGGTTCGAATCCCTCTGCCCCGACCAATTTTCAGCGCTCGTAGCTCATTTGGATAGAGCACCGGCCTTCTAAGCCGGGGGTAGCAGGTTCGAGTCCTGCCGGGCGCGCCAGTTAATGGTGGACGTAGCTCAGTTGGTAGAGCCCCGGATTGTGATTCCGGTTGTCGTGGGTTCGAATCCCATCGTTCACCCCAAATCAAGGGTTGCATTTCCTCATATGTTCTAGCACAATAACCCCCACGTTGGGTCGTTAGCTCAGTTGGTAGAGCAGCTGACTCTTAATCAGCGGGTCGTAGGTTCGATCCCTACACGACCCATCATAACTTGAAGTAATAATGCGAAAGTGGCGGAATTGGTAGACGCACTGGATTTAGGTTCCAGCGGGGAAACCTGTGAGAGTTCGAGTCTCTCCTTTCGCACCACCTGTTAGGATAAAAATTATGTCAGTATCCGTTGAAAAGACCAGTAATTTTGGTCGCCAATTAACTATTGAAGTTCCAGCATCTTTAGTGCAGGCAGAAGAAAAAAAAATAGTCGCTAAACTTGCGCAAACAGCAGATACTAAAGGCGGCTTTATGCGCGGCAGCCCCAAATTTAAAGAGCACTTGAAGAAAAAATATAAGCAACAAATTCGCAGCGAAGCGATTAATAATCAATTACAAGATTCACTGGACGAAGCTTTGAAAAAGCAAAATTTACGTCCAGCCAACACCCCTAACATCGAAGACGTTAAATGCGATGAGGGACAAGATCTAAAATACACCGTAAGCTTTGAAGTATTTCCAGAAATTCAATTAGCAGATTTCGCGCAAATCGAGCTGGAAAAAGAAGTGGCAGAGATAACCGAAGCTGAGATTGATAATGGTGTGCAGAAGTTACAAGAACAATTTGCAACTTTTGCTGATGCAGCTGATCAACCAGCAAAAATGGGCGATGTTTTAACTATCGATTTTGTTGGCCTATTAAACGGCGAACCATTTGAGAATGGTAGTAGCGAAAATTTTGATATCGAATTAGGCAGTAAACGTTTAATTCCTGGTTTTGAAGAAGGATTAGTTGGCTTAAGCGCTGGGGCTGATAAAACTTTAGATATCAGTTTCCCCACTGATTATGGTGCTGCTGATTTAGCCGGTAAAGCTGTGCAGTTTAATATCAATGTTAAGAAAGTGCAAAGCAGAGTTCCAGCTGAAGTAAATGAAGATTTTGCCAAACGTATTGGTATCGAAGATAAAGATGTAAATAAAATCCGGCCTAAAATTTTCGAAAACATGATTAAATTCATGGATGACACTGTGGCTGCAAAATTACGTGAACAAGCTTTGGAAAAACTTTATGCTGTGCATAATATCGAATTACCTCAATCCTTGATCGACAACGAAAAGCATAACATGCAACATGAAAAACACGGTCATGGCCGAGATGTTGAATGTAGCGTTGCGCATGGTGAAGTATTATCCGCAGAGGAAGATGCAAAGCTAAGCGCAGATGCTAAAAAACGTGTGACCCTTGGTTTGTTATTGAATGAAGTTATTGCTAAAAACAAAATTCAACCAGATGAAGCTAGGGTGATGGCTAAATTGCGCTCAATGGCGCTAATGTACGGTGGGCACGCAGAATTTATCCAAAAGATGTTCTATGAGTCTAAAGAATTTAGACAAAATGTCTTAAATATGGTTTTAACCGATCAGGCGGCCGACTTAATCGTTTCCGGTGCTACAATTAAAGAAAAGCAATCGACATTTAATGAGATTGTTAAAGCACAACTAGATAGCTAAAGAGGATAAAGAGCATGACAGTATATGGATCACAGTTGGTTCCTATGGTTGTGGAACAATCTGCTCGAGGCGAGCGTGCTTATGATATTTATTCACGTCTGCTAAAAGAGCGAGTGGTTTTTTTAGTTGGGACTGTAGAAGAGCAGACTGCAAATTTAATCGTGGCTCAGTTGCTATTCTTAGAATCAGAGAACCCGGATAAGGATATATCTCTATATATAAATTCTCCTGGGGGGGTGGTGACTGCTGGGTTGGCAATTTATGACACCATGCAATTTATTAAACCAGATGTTAGCACCTTATGCATTGGCCAAGCCTGTAGCATGGGAGCCTTGTTGCTTGCTGGCGGCGCCCCTAAGAAGAGACATGTGTTACCTAATTCTAGGGTTATGATTCACCAACCATTGGGTGGATTTCAAGGTCAGGCTACAGATATAGAAATTCACACCAAAGAGATTTTAGAGTTAAGGGACAGACTAAATAAGATCCTGTCTCATCATACCGGGCAAGATCTGGAAAAAATTGCTCGTGATACTGATCGTGATAACTTTATGGGGCCTAAAGAAGCACGTGATTACGGGCTTGTGGATAGCATCCTCGAGCATCGAGTTGATCATAGCAAGGTGTAGTATCACGCAAATTTAGCAACTTATGATTATAATTAGAGTCAAAGGTGCTAGAAGCTTGAAAACTGAGAAGCTGTCCCCATAGATGTGCTGAAGAGAGGTATAAAAGTACATGAGCGATAAACGAGATGATGGAAAAGACGGACATGGAAAGTTACTATACTGTTCATTTTGCGGTAAAAGCCAACACGAAGTCCGTAAGTTAATAGCTGGTCCTTCGGTTTTTATTTGCGATGAATGTGTAGAATTATGTAACGACATTATTCGTGAAGAAGTAGAAGAAAAACAATCTATTAGTGAAGAAATAACATTACCGACTCCAAAAGAAATTCTTGAAATATTGGATCAATATGTTATTGGTCAATCGATAGCGAAAAAGATCCTCTCTGTAGCCGTATATAACCATTATAAACGTCTGCAATTGCAAGATGCTGATGTTGATATCAAAGATAAAACTGATAATGTTGAAATTGGCAAAAGTAATATTTTACTAATTGGTCCAACCGGTAGCGGCAAAACCTTGCTTGCCGAAACATTAGCACGTTTATTGAATGTACCATTTACAATCGCTGATGCCACAACATTAACTGAAGCTGGTTATGTTGGCGAAGATGTAGAAAATATTATTCAAAAATTATTGCAAAAATGTGATTACGATATTGAAAAAGCGCAAACTGGTATCGTGTATATCGATGAAATCGATAAGATTTCGCGCAAAACAGAAAATCCTTCTATCACACGCGATGTTTCTGGTGAAGGCGTGCAACAAGCCTTATTAAAATTAATTGAAGGTACAGTAGCGTCTGTGCCACCACAAGGCGGTAGAAAACATCCACAACAAGAATTTTTACAAGTTGATACTCGCGGTATTTTGTTTATTTGCGGTGGAGCTTTTGCTGGCTTAGACAAGATTATTCGTCAACGTACTGATAAAAGCGGCATTGGCTTTTCAGCAGAAATCATTAGCAAAAATGATAGCAAATCAGAAAACGAATTGATGCAACAAGTAGAGCCGGAAGATTTGATCAAATATGGTCTAATTCCAGAATTTGTTGGCCGCTTACCTGTGATGGCTATGCTAGAAGAGTTAGATGAACCTGCATTGGTAAGTATTTTAACCGAACCTAAAAATTCGCTTACCAAACAATATAAGAAATTATTTGATATGGAAGGTGTAGATGTTGAATTCCGCGAAGATGCTTTAGATCTAGTTGCCAAGAAAGCAATGAAGCGCAAGACTGGCGCGCGTGGTTTAAGATCGATTCTTGAAAATGTTCTGCTTGACACTATGTATGAATTACCATCAATTAATGGAGTGACTAAAGTTGTAATTGATGCAAGCGCAGTTGAAGGAACCTCGAAACCATTGTTAATTTTCGAAAATACTGAAAAGGTTTCGCGGCGTGCAGCTGAATAACACCCGCAACTAAGGGAGAATGATATGTCAGAGTCAGAGAGCCCTAATCAAGCTGAAGAATTAACTGTAGCAAATAATGATATGCCATTATTGCCTTTAAGGGATGTGGTGGTTTATCCTCACATGGTGATCCCATTATTTGTTGGACGCGAACGTTCGATTCTTGCCTTGGAAACTGCAACTAAAGGTAACAAACGCATTTTATTGGCGACGCAAAAAGAAGCAACTCAAGATGATCCCACTAAAGATGATATTTATACTGTAGGTACGATTTCTAGTATTCTGCAATTATTAAAATTACCAGATGGTACAGTTAAAGTTTTGGTGGAAGGCATTCAACGTGGGCGAGTAGTGGACTTTCAACATACCGATCCATTTTTCTTAGTGCAAGTGGAAGAATTAAAAAGCGAACAACTTGGGCAACAAGAAATAGAAGTATTGATGCGCTCCTTAATTTCGCAATTTGAGCAATACATAAAATTAAATAAAAAAATTCCTCCTGAAATTTTAACTTCTTTAGCAGGCATTGATGATCCAGTAAGATTAGTGGACACTATTGCCGCGCATATGTCGCTAAAAATTCCAGAAAAGCAAAAAGTTTTGGAAATTTCATCATTAAGTGAACGCATTGAACATTTGATGGCGATTATGGAGTCAGAAATAGATTTGTTACAAGTAGAAAAAAGAATTCGTGGTAATGTTAAGCGACAAATGGAAAAAAGTCAGCGCGAATATTATCTGAATGAACAAATGAAAGCGATCCAAAAAGAACTTGGCGAATTAGGGCTAGGTGAAGAAGGCGCGAATGAAATTGAAGAATTGCGCAAGAAGATTGAAAAAGCAGGTATGAGCAAAGAGGCTGAGAAAAAAGCTTTTGCAGAATTACATAAATTAAAGATGATGTCTCCGATGTCTGCGGAAGCTAGTGTGTGCCGCAATTATATTGATTGGATAGTGTCAGTACCGTGGAAAAAACATTCTAAGGCTACAATTAATCTGGTTCAAGCCGAGGAAGTTTTAAATAAAGAGCATTATGGCTTGGAAAAAGTTAAGGAACGAATTTTAGAATATCTTGCTGTACAACAACGCATGAAAAAAATTAAGGGACCAGTATTGTGTCTAGTTGGTCCTCCTGGTGTTGGTAAAACATCTTTAGGCCAATCCATTGCGCACGCTACTCAACGTAAATTTGTGCGCATGTCGTTAGGTGGTGTGCGTGATGAAGCAGAAATTCGTGGTCATCGCAAAACTTATATTGGCGCTATGCCTGGTAAGATTATTCAAAAGTTATCTAAGGTTGGCGTTAAAAATCCTCTATTTTTATTAGATGAAATAGACAAGATTGCCGCCGATTATCGCGGTGATCCAGCAGCTGCTTTATTAGAAGTTTTAGATCCGGAACAAAATCACACATTTAACGATCATTATTTAGAAGTGGATTATGATTTGTCGGATATTATGTTTATTGCTACTGCAAACTCCTTGAATATTCCTGCGCCGTTGTTAGATCGTATGGAAGTGATCCGTATTGCTGGTTATATTGAAGATGAGAAACTTAATATTGCTACCAATTATTTATTGCCTAAACAAATGGAAAGCAATGGTCTAAAGACTGAGGAACTTTCTGTATCCAAAGAAGCAATTATTGAAATCATTCGTTATTATACTCGCGAAGCGGGGGTACGTAGTTTGGAACGTGAAATTTCTAAACTCTGTCGCAAAATAGTTAAAGAAATTTTGTTGCACCCAGAAAATGGCTCTTTCACAATTGGTCCCGATGATTTAGAAAAATATCTTGGCGTGCGCAAATATCGTTTTGGCGAAAAAGAAGAACACGATCAAGTCGGGCAAGTTACCGGTTTAGCCTGGACCGAAGTTGGTGGAGATATCTTAACTTTAGAAGCCGCTACTATGCCAGGTAAAGGTAAAGTATTACGCACCGGAAAATTGGGCGATGTGATGCAAGAATCAATCGATGCTGCCATGACTGTCGTGCGTAGTCGTGCCCAATCCTTAGGCATTTTCCCAGATGTCTTTGAAAAGAAAGATGTACACATTCACGTGCCAGAAGGAGCTACGCCAAAAGATGGACCAAGCGCAGGTATTGGCATGTGTACGGCAATAGTTTCGGTGTTCACTGGCATTCCAGTACGCAGAGATGTTGCAATGACTGGTGAAATTACTTTGCGTGGGCAAGTATTAGCAATTGGTGGTTTAAAAGAGAAATTACTTGCTGCTAAACGCGCTGGTATTACTGATGTAATTATTCCAAGCGAAAACATGCGTGATCTAAAGGAAATTGGTGCGCAAATTTATGAAGGATTAAATATTCATCCAGTAAAATGGATCGATGAAGTCTTAGAGCTCGCTTTAGTTGGTAAACCAGAGCCATTGTCTGATGAAGCAATTGCTGCAGCCCAAGCTAAGGCTCAATCTGCAAAGACTGAACAATCAACAGACGATCTAGATCGACGCGCACACTAGGGTCTGTTGACATTATCCCGACCAAAAAGCGTAGATTTTCTGTGCAACGTTTCTCACATACTTGCGTGTATGCTGATCTCATTCTAAGTCCAAATTTGCTAGTTAAATAGATTTTGTTTTTAAACCGTTGACATATATTCAACCAATGGGTATCCTCCTGTTTCCTCGTAATGTTGCTTGACGGCCTGTAGTGGAGTTGGTATAAAAGTTCTTCTCATTTGGGCAAGTTAATAGCAATATAAGGGGACGTTTGTGAATAAGGCTCAGTTAATTGATGCGGTTGCGGTAGCAGCAGATTTACCTAAAACCGTCGCTACGCGTGCAGTAGATGCTTTTTTAGACACAGTGTCTAAAGCTCTATCTGAAGGTGATACAGTAGCATTGATCGGATTCGGTACTTTTGCAGTTAAAGAACGTGCCGCAAGAGTGGGTAGGAACCCTAAAACTGGGGCTGAAATTCACATTAAAGCAGCCAAGGTGCCCAACTTTAAGGCAGGTAAAGCTCTTAAAGATGCGGTCGGTGAGGCTGTTAGCAAGTAAGAGTGTTAGAATGGGTTTTTTATTAGACCCAGACTTTTTTGGGGTGCTTAGCTCAGCTGGTAGAGCATCGCCTTTACACGGCGAGGGTCGGGGGTTCGATCCCCTCAGCACCCACCAGATCATTTGTGGAGCGGTAGTTCAGTTGGTTAGAATACCGGCCTGTCACGCCGGGGGTCGCGGGTTCGAGCCCCGTCCGCTCCGCCACATATCTACGAGTTATCGTTTATGATGCAATTTATACGTGATAGAGCACAAGGAATTGTAGCTTGGGTTATCGTTGCTATGATCGCGATAGTTTTCACTTTTTGGGGTGTTAGCGGTTATATAAGTCTTGGTGGACCCAAACCAGCGGCAATCGTAAATGGCAATAAAATTAGTACCGAGGAAATCGATGCTATTTATAATCGCACTTTGCGGTATTACGCTACACAAAAGAATTTCGATAGTTCAAAACTTAATCCGACTGCTTTAAAAACGCAAATTACGCATATCTATGCTGAACAACAAGCAGTAATTGCAGGCTTGGAACGTGAGCACTTTGCAATTAGCGATAACGTCTTATTTGCTAATATGCGTCAGGATCCAAATTTTCAAGAAAATGGATCTTTCTCTAAAGAAAAATTCCTTAATACGTTAAATATGGCGAATGTAAGTGAGGCTGAATATGAAGAATCTCAGCGTGATGCACTATTACAAAACCAAGTGCAACATGGTTTGCTTGAATCTAGCTTTGCTACCAAGAATGAAATAGATAATATAATTAAAATTCGCAGCCAACAGCGCGATTTTGGTTATGCGATTATAGCGGCGAATAAATTTTTAACTGGGGCTAAAGTAACTGAAGCGCAAATAAGCGAGTATTACAATAAGCATGCTGCTTCATTTGTTGTTCCTGAAACCGTAAGTCTTGAATACTTAGAATTGTCGATTGATGATCAAACGCAGCAAGTGGATGTAACCGAGCAAAAATTGCGTGAATATTATCAAAATAATCTCCAATCCTTTGGCGAACCAGAATTATTTCATATTCGACATATTATGGTTGATTCTCCCAATGATGCCGGCAAAACAAAGATCGATGCGATTTACAAACAGCTTAAAGATGGCGCGGATTTTGTGCAATTGGCGAAAAAAGAATCTGCAGACACCCAAACTGCTGCTAATGGTGGTGATCTAGGTTGGATACCAAAAACCAATGATCTGCCTCCAGAAATATTTAACTTGAGCAAAGCCAATGACTTTACTCAACCTGTTAAAACTGATTATGGTTGGCATATTTTTCAATTGGTAGAGTTGAAACCCGCTAAGACTAAAGATTTCTCAGAAGTCAAAAACATTGTTGCGGCTAGATATAAGCGTGAAGCAGCGGAAAAATTATTTTCTGCAAAAGGAGAAGAGCTAGCAAATTTAACTTTTGAAAACCCTAAATCACTTGAGCCAGCAAGTCAAAAGCTAAACTTACCAATTATTAGTACTGGATCTTTCTCGCATTCTGGTGGCGACGGAATTGCCCAATCAAAGAATGTATTGAATGCTGCATTTAGCGATGAAGTATTAAATCAAGGACATAATAGCGCTTTGATTAGGATTAGTGATGATAGTTATGTTGTGATCCGTGTTAAAGATCATCAACCACAAGGACAACAAACTTTAGATCAAGCGCGCGCTGACATTACCAAAATATTACAAAAAGAATTTGCGAATAATCAAGCTAAAACTATTGGTGAAGAATTGCTCGCGTCCTTAAAAGATGGTGTTGCCCCAAATAAAGCTGTAGCAAGTCGAAAATTGCAATGGAAATCTTTGAGTAATGTAAAGCGTGATGATAAACAAGTGCCGTCTGAAGTATTGCAGCAAGCGTTTATGGTGCCATTGGCAACAGAAGGAAAAGATGCAGTACAAGGAAGTCAAGCTTCTAACGGCGATTATATTGTGATTTCTTTGTCAAAAATAACAGATGGCAAGCTTGATAATGAGCAAGATCCAAAAATGGCTGGATTCTTAGGGTCACAAATAGCACTAATGCAAGGTCGCTTGGAATTCGGCGCCTTTGTTAGTGATTTAGTTGCTAAGGCAAAAATTGAATACCAATCTTAAAGGGGTTTGAAAATGATCATAGAGCCAAAAGTTCGAGGTTTTATTTGTACTACGGCTCATCCTCTTGGGTGTGAAGCGCGAGTAATTGAACAAATTAATTATGCATTACAACAACCAAAATTACCTAAAAAATATAAAAACGTCTTAATTATAGGTGCTTCAACAGGCTATGGTTTGGCGAGTAGAATTGTAGCTAGCATTGCTGGGGCTAATACCTTAGGTGTGTTTTTTGAACGCGAAGCAATGGATAAACGTACTGCATCAGCTGGTTGGTATAATACCGCGGCATTTGAAAAATATGCGCATCAAGCAGGATTATACGCGCGTAGTATTAATGGCGATGCTTTTTCGGCTGCTTTAAAGCAACAGGTTATTGATTGTATTCGTCAAGATTTAAATGGCAAAGTAGATTTAATAATTTATAGTCTAGCTGCACCACGTCGTCAGGATGCAAATGGAGTAGTTTATTCTTCAACCTTAAAAGCAATTGATAGAACTTTTAAAGAAAAGACAGTAGATATTGTGACTGGTATAGTTTCTGAGGTTGAAATTGCGCCCGCAACTGAAGCAGAAATTCAAGGCACAATTAAGGTGATGGGCGGTGAAGATTGGGCTTTATGGATTGAGGCCTTAATTGAAGCTGATGTTTTAGCCCCTCAAGCAACTAGTCTGGCCTATTCTTATATTGGTCCAGAAATGACCTATCCAATCTATTGGCACGGCACAATCGGTAAAGCTAAAGAAGATTTGCAAAATACTTCTCGCGACTTAAATGATCTGCTTGCCAAACATTGTCAAGGTCGTGCTTTTATTTCTGTTAATAAGGGTTTGGTCACTCAAGCCAGTGCCGCAATTCCAGTGGTGCCTTTATATATTTCATTGCTATATAAAATCATGAAAGAAAAAAATACTCATGAGGGTTGTATTGAACAAATGTGGCGTTTATTTCGTGATCATCTTTATTCTGATGCACCGGTGCTAGACTCCGACAACAGAATTAGGCTTGATGATTTGGAGTTGTGTGATGATGTACAGCAACGCATATTGGAGTTGTGGCCGCAGATACAAACTGATAATCTTGAAGAAGTAACCGATATTGTTAGTTTTAGAAGGGAATTTTATCAACTTTTTGGTTTTGCAGTGGATAGTATCGATTATACTTTAGATGTGGATATCAATGTGCCAATACCGTCGATTCATTTAGAAACGGTATAAGCATTTAAGATGGAGCCTGAATGCTAGTTATCATCCTTATTTTGTCGACCCTAGTTTTATTTTTTGTAGCACCAATTCTAGCCTTAAAGCGTTACTATGTGCCAGGGAAGTTGTCATTTGTCAGTAATGCAATGTGGTTTTTTATCACTGTTGTTACTTGGCCATTGGTGCCAATTATTTTAACATGGCGAAACAACGATAAATTTTTAATTCTAAGCTTTTGGATCTCGTTTTTTGTATGGATTGTAGCTACTTGTTATTGGCTGGTTTTAAATGTGCATCAAGTTATTGAATTTGAGCAACGTTATCAAGCATATATTCATTCGTTGTTCTAAAAGGAGTGATCATGTTACAGAGAATTGTACATACTTTAATAGTTGCACTATTAGTTGTTGCTTCTAATAGTTGTTATGCTGATGAAGTAGCTGATATATATCAGGTGGAAGTGATTTTCTTTGAAAACTATAACAAAGGACGCTTTGATTCTGAATCGTGGCCTAAATATGTTGGTAAACTAGAAACAAACAAAGCGATAAATTATAATAATTTAAAATCTAATATTCCCGAATCAATAGAAACACTTGATACCATGGATGCTATGGATGAAGCAGGCCAAGAACCGGTTAAACAAATTATTCCTAAAACCGTTTATAAAGTACCACCTGCAAAAATGCTGTTAAATAAAGAAGCGAGCATGATCAAGGATGGCAAAAGTCATCGTTTCATCGAACATATTGCTTGGATACAGCCCATGGCTTTAAATGTTAGATCCACTCCGGTTTATTTCCAGTTGGGAAAAAATGCTAAGGAGATTGAAGGCACGGTGTCGGTAAAACCAATTCGCAACTATTTTAATGTAAGTTTAGATTTTATTTTCAAAACTGGTGATCTTGAATATCGTCTCGCCAAAGATCTGAAACTGAAAAGGCGCGAAATATTTTATGTAGATCATCCTATGATGGGAGCTATGATTATGGTTACACCAGTTCTGATTGAGGCAGGCACTCCTTCGCAAATATAGGGACTGTTGACATTTCTAATCATATGGCTCAGTGTCGTCATCATAAACATTCTTATCCGGCACATCTCGTGTCAGATCGCTAATTACCTGGCCTTGCTTATTCCATGGTAATTTGCGATATGGCGCATGATCGTCAAAGGCTACAAACGGATATTTTATAATTTCAAAATATGGTGAATAATCGAAATCGCGCGGGGTAAACAAACGCGGGTTTTTGCGAAACAATTCAATTCCGGTTTCTTTATTTTTCTTTATATAGGGTAAAATTGGAAAATGCACCGAGTTAAATGCTTCGGCGAGCATTGAAGAGCAGACTGTACGGGTCGCTGCCCCCGCGGTATTAGTAAATAAGGTAGAATGCCACTTGCGCGGCATGATAGTCCAAGGCAATAAAAATCGTGCTAGGTCTATAATTTGTCGAACATCATATTCATAACCAACTTTGCTTACTGCAAAATCGAGTATGTGTTGCGCATCATGTGGCGATAAACCTCGTGGACGACAAATGCGAATATGATCTTGGCGATAAGCACTCAAGGGTGTGATTATAGTGCCTTTACCTAATACTCCTTCGATAACTAATTGCGTATCTGGGGGACCGTTGTAGAATTCCATAGCTTTGCTGCGAATGATTGGGTCCTCTATGTCATGGATCCTACCAGCATAAAGAGCAGCATGAGACCATGCAGATTGGGTAATAAACTTGATTATATCGCTGACCCGACTGCGTCCTTCGATAAGCAAAACATCACAGGGACGTATTTCATAGCGGATACGTTCAAAATCAGATAAAGGAAAATCCGTGGCTGGCCGGTCTACTGTTAGCCAGTTTGTAAACTTGTCGTTGATGTATTTTAATAGACCCATGCAGATAAGTATAGTCCACGGGACTATTTACATTTCTACTATCCCGGTCCAAAATCGTCGATTTTCTGTGCTTCGCTGCTCACATACTAGCTGTATTATGCTGCGCTGCGATGCTCGAAAATCAACAATTTTTGTCTCTGGCTAGCGAAATGTCAGCAGCCCCCTAGATCTTCCTCCTCAAGCATCTCGACATTTTCAATTTTCTCAAAACGACGTGTAATTTTAGTAGCAGAACTATGTATTTCTTTGGCATCATTATTCGCCGACTCTATATGTTTGGCCAAACGTTGCATGCGCTCGTTGAAGCGCTCAAAATCTTTGGCTAAAACACGTAAATTTTCTTGAATAAAATGTACATGTTCGCGGGTCGCATTGTCTTTAATTACTGCACTGGCGGTAGTTAAAATAGCCATCATGGTGGTAGGCGAGGTTAACCAGACGCGTTTGTCTTGGGCTAAAGTTACTAGTTCAGGTAATTTGGAATGAATTTCTGCAAAAATTGCTTCTGCTGGAATAAACATAATGGCGCCAGTTGCTGTTTCGCCAGGAATAATATATTTGACAGCAATATCATTAATATGTTTTTTTAAATCTTGCGCAAATGCTAATTGGTATTTGTGCCGATCAACTTCTGCCACTTCTAAATCATTCGCGCGTTGGAAATTTTCCAGGGGAAATTTTGCATCCACGGCAATATTGCCAGTAGGAGCTGGTAACAGTAGCAAGCAATCACAACGTAAACCATTGCTTAACTGATGTTGTAAGGAATAATTTTTTGCCGGTAATAAATTTTGAATTAAATTATTTAATTGAATTTCACCGAAAGCACCGCGTGAACGCTTGTCAGATAAAATAGCTTGTAAACTTAGTACGTTATTGGATAGATCAGTTAATTTACGTTGCGCATCATCGATTAAAATTAAACGTTTAGCAATTTCAGCAAATGTTTCGGTGGTTTTGGCAAAGCCTTCGCTTAAACGTCTTTCCACTGCGGCATTTACTTGTTGTAATTTATCTTCCGCAGTTTTAGTTAATAATTCTACCCGTTTCGATAATTCTTGCGAATGATGACTTAAAGCTTCACGCAAAGTATCTTGCAATGACTTTTGATATTGCAATTGTTGTGTTTGTTGCATGCTATGCTTGCTGGTTAATTGCTCAACTATTTCCAGTTGGAAACGATGTAATTGTTCAGTCAGCTTGTGCTTTAGATCTTGATTAAGGTGGTAGATGATTAATATCGCTGCAATTACTGCCGAGAGAATTATTAGACTGTATAACATGATGTTGTGCCTTTAGGGTTTAATGGCTATTGTACATTCATCCCATAGAAGTGTCATCATGTGTTCAGATCACCGCCGCAGTCGCATATCGATGTCGAGCGGGGATCTGATCTTGTTATTTAGGTCTGTTTAGTTTTTGTCTTAACCTTAGACTTTTTCTTGGCCTTTAGCTTCTTCGGTTGTGGCTCAGCTGGCTTTTTAATGTCAAGCTTGTAAGCGTTAGCACGGAAAATTGCGGCATTGGATACAGGCAATAAAATTTCATGTGGCCCATTGGGACGCGTGGTGTGCGCACGTAAAGCAGGGTTTAATTTTTTAATTTCATTCACATGTACATTAGCCATATCCGCTGCTTTGGTTAAATTGATCGGGGCCTTTAATGTTACTTTGGTAAAATAAGGTTTATTAGCAATTGGTGCTATTTGGATCCCCAACTCCTTAGCATTTTGGATAATATAAGCAATGGCGAGAAACTTTGGCACAAATAATTGAGTTTCTTTAGGTAAAGATAAAGACCAATAATCTGTTGCTTTACCAAGCTTTTTATTTTTACGAATTGCTTGCGAGACGCGTCCATCACCACAATTATAAGCAGCGAGTGCTAATAACCAGTCGTGATTAAATTGTTCATACAATGAGTCTAAATATGCCAAAGCCATTTCAGTGGCTGCATCAATGTCTTTACGACCGTCATACCATTGATCACGTTTTAAACCGTACAAGCGGCCTGTCATCGCGGCTATTTGCCAAATTCCTACTGCACCGCGGTTAGAGGTGGCGTGTGGTTTATATTCGCTTTCGATGATTGGCAGTAATGCCAGTTCGCTCGGCATGCCATTTTGTTCTAGTTTTCCAACTACATAATAAATATATGGTGTTGCTTGTTCTGTGTATTGAACCAGGTTTGCTTTATGGTAAGGTTTTTCGGTGTACATTTTAATAAAACGTTGTACTCGCGGGTTATTCTTTTCAGTTTTAATTTGCGAATTATTGGCTAAACGATCCCAAACTGTGGCCGCCTTGCGAGGGTGGGCTACGTGAGGAGTATCCATATTTACTGGTTGACTGTCGCAACCGATTATTGAAATAGATAGGAAAATAATGGTTAATATTTTCAGGAAAAATTGCTTCATCTGTATAATACCCTGATTTTTGTTGAATCTTTAATTTAATGTAGATGGCATGCTACCACATAATTGCCCAAGATCCAAGCGTATGTTAGTTGGCTTATTAAGCGCAGAGCCGCTTCCCGGGATGACAACCCATGTAATTACAAGCCTGCACATGTTATATTTTTAAATGCACGGATAAAATTCGAAACTCGTAGCTTCCTTACAAAAAACCGGGGGTATAACTTGCCATACAAACCAGAGCATAACGCATCTTTTCGTAAATGGTTAGATAATCCTCCTGGACAAAGATTCCTTCAGTTGGAAAGCTGCAAACTAAATACAATTATTCCAACTTTATTTGGATATCATGCCCTGCTACTAGGAGAAACACAATTTAGCGTTTGTCTGGCGAAAAGTACAATTAAGCATAAGGCCTTGGTTAACCCATATTACAAAAGCACCGAAGTGGCGGATATACCGGCAATTTGTTCGCGACATGATAAGTTACCAGTCTTGTCCGATTCTATAGATTTGGTTTATATGGCGCATTGTCTTGAATTTAGTGGAAATCCACATGAAGTGCTAAGAGAGGCATATCGCGTTTTACGTCCTGATGGACATGTAATCATTTCGATGTTCAACCCATATAGTACCTGGGGGATGTGGCGGAAAGTTGCTAAATTTGGTGGCAACGCCCCTTGGGTGGCTAACTTTATGTCTTTGGCACGGCTTAAGGACTGGTTAGCGTTGTTGGGATTTGATATCATGCGAGTCAATTATTTTGGTTATTGTTTACCGGTTAGTAAGAGCCATAATTCGCCAGAACCAGTAGGTTTTGAAAAGTTTGGGCAAAAATTTGAGCTGCCATTTGGTGCGGCTTATATAGTCGAGGCAAATAAACGGATAATACCCTTGTGCCCAATACGGCCTGTTTGGACATCAGAGACAGAAAAAATAGCGGACAACTTAGTAGAACCTACAGTTTAATGACGAAGATAGTAGAATTATTCACCGACGGCGCTTGCCGTGGTAATCCTGGACCCGGGGGCTGGGGTGTATTATTACGTTACAACGGTGTAGAAAAATCTCTCTCTGGAGCGGAATTATATACCACTAATAATCGTATGGAGTTAACTGCTGCTGTAATGGGTTTAAATGCTATTACTAGGTCGTGTGATGTTTTAATAGTTACTGATTCACAATATGTAAAACACGGGATTACCGAGTGGATCAACAATTGGAAAGTACGAAATTGGAAAAATGCTAATGGCAAGCCAGTAAAAAATGTAGATTTATGGCAGCAATTAGACCAGGCTGTGCACAGGCATAACAAAGTAACATGGGAATGGGTTAGGGGGCATGATGGTCATCCAGAAAATGAACAAGCGGATTACTTAGCCACTAGCGCCATAGATAACTTATTCGAACAAGGATCATAATATGCGGCAAGTTGTGTTAGATACGGAAACTACAGGTTTATCCCCGCAACATGGACATCGTTTAACAGAGATTGGGTGTATTGAAATTATCGATCGCAAATTGCGTGCTCAGTTTCATACTTACTTAAATCCGGAACGTGAAGTAGATGCAAAAGCAGAAGAAATGACTGGTCTAAACTGGAAGAAGCTCAAAGATAAACCGAAATTTGCAGAAAAAGCCGATGAGCTCTTAGAGTTTATAGATGGTGCAGAGTTAATTATTCATAATGCGCCCTTTGATTTGGGATTTTTAGATCATGAATTATCGATGATGAAACATCCATGGGGGCATGTTAGTAAAAAGCTAGACGTGATTGATACTCTGACTATGGCGCGTGAAATGCACCCAGGACAACGCAACAGTCTTGATGCATTGTGTAAACGTTATGAAATTGATAACAGTCATCGCTCTTTACACGGCGCGTTATTAGATGCGGAAATTTTAGCTTATGTGTATTTAGCTATGACCGCAGGACAGACAGATATGGACTTAATGAGTCAAACTGTTATCACTACTAGCCCACAAACTGATAATGAATTTAGCAGAGTTGCACAAGGAATGGGGTCCAACTTAAAAGTTATTTATGCCAACGAGCAAGAGCTGAGTTCTCATGCTGCGATGCTGGCTTTAATTGAAAAACAAAAAAAATGACAGATACTATTGGTGATAATTTAGAATATATTCGAAATTTTTCGATCATTGCACATATTGATCATGGTAAATCAACCTTAGCTGACCGTTTTATACAAATTTGTGGTGGCTTAAGCGATCGCGAGATGAAAAGCCAAGTGTTAGATTCGATGGATATTGAACGTGAACGCGGCATTACGATTAAAGCCCAAGCGGTGACTTTAAATTACAAAGCAAAAAATGGCAAAGTATATCAATTAAACTTTATTGATACCCCTGGTCACGTTGATTTTTCTTATGAGGTTTCTCGTTCTTTGGCTGCTTGTGAAGGCGCATTGCTTGTAGTAGATGCGGGGCAGGGGGTGGAAGCGCAAACAGTAGCTAATTGCTACACAGCGATTGAACAAGGCTTAGAAGTTATTCCGGTATTGAATAAAATAGATTTACCGCAAGCTGAACCAGAACGCGTAATTAAAGAAATTGAAGAGATCATTGGTATTGGCGCAGAAGATGCTGCACGCATTAGCGCCAAGAGTGGTTTTGGTGTTGATGAGTTGCTAGAGCGTTTGATTGATTTAGTACCAGTACCAAAGGGTGAACCGCAGGCGCCATTACAAGCTTTAATAATTGATTCTTGGTTTGATAGTTATTTAGGCGTGGTGTCTTTGGTACGTATAAAAAATGGCGTTTTGCGCAATGGTGATAAAATTAGAGTCATGTCAACAGGTCGTTGGCATTTGGTGGAAGAGCTTGGCGTCTTTACTCCCAAACGTGAAAAAAGGGCTTATTTAGGTACTGGCGAAGTAGGTTATATTTGTGCCAGCATACGTGATATTTATGGCGCGCCAGTTGGCGATACTATAACTTTAGAACGTGAACCAGCAGCACAGCCTTTACCAGGTTTTAAACAAGTACAGCCTAAAGTTTATGCCGGTATGTTTCCAGTATCTGCTGATGATTATGAAAGTTTTAGAGAAGCCTTGTCCAAATTACGCTTAAATGATTCGGCATTATTTTACGAGCCAGAAAATTCTACTGCTTTAGGCTTTGGGTTTCGTTGCGGGTTTCTAGGGTTGTTGCATATGGAAATTGTGCAGGAACGTTTAGAGCGTCAATATGATTTAAATCTAATTACCACTGCTCCAACTGTAGTATTTGAAGTTGTGTTGCGTAATGGCGACATTGTTAAAGTTGATAGTCCGGCAAAATTACCGGAGATTGGAGTGATCCAAGAAATGCGTGAGCCGATTGTTGTGGCGAATATTTTAGTGCCGCAAACCTATGTTGGAAATGTGATTTCACTATGTATTGAGCGGCGTGGTTCGCAGCGTAATATGAACTATTTAGGTAATCAAGTTTCACTAGAGTATGAATTACCGATGAATGAAGTAGTTTTAAACTTCTTTGATCGGATTAAATCTATCAGTCGTGGCTATGCTTCATTAGATTATCATTTTGTGCGTTTTCAAGCTGCAGATTTGGTAAAGCTGGATATTTTAATTAATGGCGAGCAAGTCGATGCTCTAGCAATGATTGTGCATCGTGATACTGCTATGAAACGCGGCCGTGATGTGGCAGAAAAAATGAAAGATCTGATCCCACGACAAATGTTTGATGTGGCGATCCAAGCTGCAATTGGCGCGCATATTATTGCACGCACCACAGTTAAAGCGATGCGTAAAAATGTTTTAGCCAAATGTTACGGCGGGGATATTACGCGGAAGAAAAAGCTGTTAGAGAAACAAAAAGCTGGTAAAAAACGTATGAAGAGTGTAGGCAAAGTGGATATTCCGCAAGATGCGTTTTTGGCTGTACTTAAATTAGATGATAAAGGATAATATTATGCGTTTTGAAGAGATCTTAGTAACTTTAACGGCAATTACCGGTGTGGTAACTTTGCTTAACTATGTATATCAGAAGAAATTTGCCACCCAACCATATGATTCTGCACGCAAACAAAATTGGGCAATTGAACTGTGCAAATCCTTTTTTCCAGTATTTTTAATTGTTTTGATTTTACGTTCATTTCTCTTTGAGGCATTTCGTATTCCAACCGGATCAATGAAGCCGACATTAGTGGAAGGTGATTTTATTTTAGTAAACAAATTTGTTTATGGGGTACGTTTGCCAGTTTTAGGTACGAAATTAGTTCCAGTTGGTAATCCACAACTTGGCGACATAGTGATCTTTAGACATAATGATGGTAAAGATTTAATTAAACGAATAATTGGTGTGCCAGGGGATCATATTCGTTATGTGGATAAGAAATTATATATCAATGATAAATTGGTGCCGACTGAGTTTTATCAACCAACCTCAGATGGATCAATTCCGGTGTTGGAATCCAAAGAATATTTAGATCATATTGTGCACAGCATTTATCAATACCCACATCGCTTGCGACAATATCCATATTCAGATGTAGTAGTGCCGCCCAACAGTTATTTTGTGATGGGTGATAATCGCGATAATAGTGAAGATGGTAGGGTGTGGGGCTTTGTGTCGGATAAAGATCTGCTTGGAAAAGCAGTGGCAACCTGGATGAGTTGGGATGCCGCAAATAACGACATAAGATGGTCAAGAATTGGACATTCTGTGTATGAAACAACCCATGAAACAATTAAGTAAAGCCTTAGGTTATACATTTCAAGATGAAAACCTGTTGCGTTTGGCGCTCACCCATCGTTCAGTGGGTGCGCATAATAACGAACGCTTAGAATTTCTTGGTGATTCTATTATAAATTTTGTTATTGCAGCGGAATTGTATACACATTTTTCCAGTGCCACCGAAGGACAATTAACCCGTATGCGTGCGCAATTAGTTTGTGCCGAAATGTTAAGCACAGTTGCTAAAGAATTAAAACTTGGGGATTACGTAATTTTAGGCTCTGGAGAGCAACGTAGCGGTGGTCATCATCGTGCTTCGATTTTGGCGGATAGCCTAGAGGCGATTATTGGTGCGATATATTTAGACACTAATTGTGATCAACCGTTAGTGCAAACTACAGTACTAAATTGGTTTAAAGATAAGTTTAGCATTTTTTCTAGCACCGAAAATCAGGGGCATAAAGATCCCAAAACTATTTTACAGGAAATGTTGCAAGCTAAAAAATTAGAGTTGCCAATCTATGAAATTGTGCGCATTGAAGGTGAGCCGCATAATCAAACATTTTATGTGCTATGTCATGTTGCCTTACTCAGCGAGCCGCTAAGTGGGATGGGTAATAGTCGTCGTAAAGCCGAACAAATGGCGGCCATCAAAGCTTTGGATAAATTAAATCATGCCAACAAAGAATGAATTAGATGATACACGTTGTGGTTTTGTTGCTATTGTGGGCCGTCCTAATGTCGGCAAGTCAACATTACTGAATAATATAATTGGCGAAAAAATAAGTATTACTGCTGATAAGCCGCAAACCACACGCCATAAAATTATTGGCGTTAAAACTGTCGATAACTTACAGGCGGTGTTTATAGATACGCCCGGTATGCATTTGCGCCAGAAAAAAGCCATCAACAAAGAAATGAATAAAGCCGCTAAAAGCTCTTTAATTGATGTTGATGCGGTAATTTTTATGGTCGAAGCCTTAGAATGGACTGAGGAAGATAATTTAGTTTTAGATTGCATTAGAGATCTGCATTGTCCGTTATTGTTATTAGTGAATAAAATTGATCGTCTGAAAAATAAAGAGTTGTTGTTGCCTTACTTGGCGGATTTAAGTAGAAAATTGCCTAATGCAGAAATCATTCCATGTTCTGCAACGCTTGGTACGCAAGTGGAAATGATCGAACAAAAAGTTTTTTCGGTGTTGCCAGAAAGTCCATTTTATTATCCAGAAGATCAAACTAGCGATAAGTCGATAAAATTTCGTTTGGCAGAAATTATTCGCGAAAAATTAACACGCGCTTTAAGCGCCGAATTGCCGTATGCACTAACAGTAGAAATAGAGCAAATCAAACAAGAAGAAACGCAGTTGTTGATCCATGCCATAATCTGGGTAGAGCGTGATAGTCAAAAGGGCATTGTGATCGGCAAACACGGTGCTATGCTGAAAAAAATTGGTCAACAAGCGCGCTTAGATATGAATCATTTATTAAATACTAGTGTGCATCTTGAGTTATGGGTAAAAGTCAAAGAAGGCTGGTCAGATAATAATCGCGATTTGCGCAATCTGGGTTATATTGATCTGAAATGAAACAGCAATATGCCTTACAAGTGGCTTACGTATTACACACTCGTCCTTATAGAGAAACTAGTTTATTAGTCGATGCTTTTACCCAACAATTTGGGCGCATTACTATGGTAGCGCGTGGTGTGAAACGTGGTAAACAAAAGGCAAGCGCAATTTTACAACCATTTATTCCCTTATTGCTTAGTTGGTATGGTAGCGGTGATTTGGTCAGCTTGACGCAGGTTGAGCCAGCTGGTGTGAATCATGATTTGGCGGCGCGGCGGGCAATTTGCGGTTTATACATCAATGAATTGCTTATCAAACTCTTACATAATTGGGATGCATGTGCCGATCTATTTGCCAGTTACGAACATGCTTTGACGCAGTTAAGTTTAGAGAATATTGCAGCCCAAATAACTTTGCGTCATTTTGAAAAGCAATTGTTAAAGTCGCTTGGTTATGGTTTACAATTAAGTAGAGAGGTTAGTACTGGGGCTCCGATTCAAGTTGATAACTATTATGTATACGATCCTGTACTAGGTCCACGTGTTGTGGCAGAGAAAGTAAGTGGTGCGATCTTAGGAGCTAGTATTTTAGCCTTGGAGTCTGGTAACTTTTGCAAACAGACAGAATTGCTTGATATCAAACATTTGATGCGCATAGTATTAAACCATCATTTAGGAGCGCGTAGAATCATGGCGCGTGAGTTATTATGAAAATATATGGTATTGGCACTGACATAGTTAAATGTGCACGCATTGAAAAGCTCTGGCATGAACATGGCGAAAATTTTTGTCGTCGAATTTTAAGTGAATATGAGTTCCAAGCTTTTTTAAATCAAAAGTCTAATCAGGTTGGTTTTTTGGCCAAACGCTTTGCTGCTAAAGAAGCAGTGGTTAAAGCTTTGGGTACTGGTTTTCGCGATGCAGTGTTATTAACTCAAGTTGGGATTGAAACCGATGACAAGGGTCGTCCAACTGTGGTCTTTTATGGTAAGACCAAAGACTATGTTGATAGTCTGGGTAAGTTTGAAGTGCAGATCAGTTTGGCCGATGAAGAAGAGTTCGTAGTGGCATTTGTGGTGATTTCAGTCTATATAAATACTCATGGTTAGATTTCTATTAACAACATCTCTCCTCCTATTCGCACCTATACTCACGGCTGCGACACCAGCTACTTTACCCGGTGGCTACAGTCAAGCAGACATTAGCGAGCAAGCTGTAATCGACGCGGCGAATTTTGCTGCCAATCAAATCGATGAGGGATCGTTAGTCGCCATAAAATCCGCGCAGACCCAAGTTGTGGCTGGGGTAAATTACAAAATAGTATTTGAAATTGCTGCCGATGACGATGAACATTACATCTACGAAGCAGTGGTATTTTTACCTTTACCCAATACCGGTCTCCCAATGCAGCTAACTAGCTACAAAGATTTGGGCGTGGTTACTACTACATATTAACGCAATGCGGGTGATCTGGCGCGCCTGGTGTTGCGCGTCTTGTAGGCCGCGCAACTTTTTGCCGCATACACGCAGACGTAATTAAAGTTAAACCCAGCATAAATAATGCTACAGCTGCAAATAAATAAGTAGATCCATTGCTATTAATAGCGATGTTATGATCAGTTGCGCTTAACTCACGTCCATGAGGAAGCGGGTAACTAATTTGACATGTCTCAGCCGCACGATTGTTATTAGCACCTCTAGAAAAAAATAAACTACTGGCATTATTAATAATTGCCCGCGCATTATTGTGGTTAGTTGTATTAACCTCTGGCAATTCCAATTGTGCAATGCATAATCCGCTGGGAGAGTTGTGAAAGTGATTAAAAATAGTACCTGCTACTCCCTCATGCAGCGGTAAATCACTAATATGTTGGGCTGCAGTTTCATAAATTGTTTGCCTGAGTTGCGGGTCAATAGCAAATCCTAATTGTTTAAAAGCTTGCGGCCAAGTTATGGGAAACAAGTCATGCATGGCTTCACGGTTTAGAAATATTTCCACTAGTTTATAAATTAGATCTAGATGTTCTTGTTCAATTTTACTGTTGCTATCTAAAATTTTTAAATGCTGTGCAGCAATTGGTGCTAATAATGAAACTTCTTCAGTAGCATTTTCAGCTATAATAGCTTGTAAACTAGGGGCAATTGCTTGTGCAAAGAGTATATTCAAATCTTCGGTATGAATATTAGGTAGGGATTTGTATAAAACTTCTAGCAATCCATAAGCATGTGCTCCAGGAGCTTTCGGAGCAAAAAGAGTTTTTACTTTTTTAAGTAATGTACTGATTGAAAAAGGTTGATCATGAAGCTCTTGTACAATTGCGTCTAAATTGTCATGTACAAATCTAGATTGAGCAGTGGGGGGGACGAGATCTAACAATTCTAATATATAATCTAAATCAATTGCAGCGCTAGAGTCAAATGCATTTAAAGCTGCAATAGCCTCGGTAGAGTTCAAAAATAAAGTGTCAGGAACTTCAGGCAATATTTCGCGTGGAGAAATATTATCGGGATAATTTAAAGCATAGTGCAAAGAGATAATTAATTCTTCGCCACTTAGTAGCCAACAATTCGCATACAACCTGATCCATGCAATGTAGTCATCCACGCTTAGGCTACTCTTAGGTTGCAAATACTCTAACGCAGCTAAGATCGGAAAATTTCTGTGACATGGGTTAGAGTCGGCAAATTGTTGAGCAATCACCTCCGATATACTGGCTAAGATGGCAGCGCGTTGTGTTGGCTCAGTACGTAGCAATTCTTCGGCGGTTTTTAAACGCATGGTTTCGTTACCATAAGCAAAGTATAGGTGCCAGTTATCATTTCGCATATTATTATTTCCTATTTTAAAATTTATACTGATATTTCTATTTGACTAATTTCCTGAAACTCTTCAGTGTGAAAATATGTTAAAACATCATCGATCTCCGCTTCAATATGTGCAACAAAAGCTCTAATTTGCTCTAGCGCTGCATTTCCTATCGCATTTTCTAATTCTTTGGCAATATGCTTAAGTTTGGGAACTCCGACGTAGCAACATGCCCCGTGTAACTTGTGGACATGTTCGCGCAATTCCTCAAAATTGCGTGCAGAATAATGTTGCATGATCCTGGATTTGTCACCAGGTAAAGCATCGATCAACATTATCAACATTTCTTGGGCTAAATCTAGTTTATTGCCTGCAAGCTTTTTACATAAGTCCCAATCAATAGTTTTGATTTTATTTAAATTTTCCATATTACTTACATCCTTATCTTGAGTTCTGACACCACTATGCGTCCATTTATAAATTGATGCTCGCAAACTATTTTCATCAATTGGTTTGGTTAGATAGTCATTCATGCCGGCAGCTGCAATATTTTCTTGCTCGCCAATGAGTACATGTGCGGATAATGCCACTATTGGGGTATTGATATTTGGATTTGTTGTATTGCGAATTTGCATCGCAGTTTCAATCCCATCCATGCCTGGCATGCGCAAATCCATTAAAATCAAGTTATAGATTTTTTGTTTGCTCAACTGTAAAGCTTCATAACCGCTCTTTGCTAAAGTGGTTTCGACACCTATATTTTCCAAAAATACTTTCACCAGCTTAAGATTGGCAAGATTATCATCTACTGCAAGCACATTTAAACTTGGTAATGGTTCAATTATTTCTTGGGTACTTAATTGGGGTTGCGAGATAAATATTTTAGTTAACGCTTCATATAGTTTGCGACGACATAATGGTTTAGCTAAGCATAAACTTGCCCCTGCCTGTAAAATTTCATTATGTACTAAAAATTCCGTGGTATTTACTAGTACTCCCACAGGACCACCATTAGCATTTTTGGCACTAGTAATTACGGCATTGATGCTGTCCTTTTCAGCCACAGGTTGATTGATGCCAACTATTATCATACCAAAAGGATCATTATTATGTTTTGCTTGTTCTAAAAGATAAGACAGATCGTTAGTATCTTCGCATTCAACAACACGCATGCCCCATTTTTCTAGCAGATGAGAGATCGAAAGGCGAGTGACCCGATGTTTCTCTAATAATAATATGCGAATGTCGCGTAACTCGCTTTCTTCAATTGTTGAACTATTGATCTCTAGCACTTTTTCCGCTTTTACGGTAAACCAAAAGTTGGTACCTTTGCCTTGTTCACTTTCTACATCTATGCTGCCATGCATTTGTTCTACAAGTTTTTTGCAAATTACCAAACCCAAACCAGTGCCACCGAAACGACGTGTAATTTCAGGAGTTGCTTGATTAAATGCTGTAAAGAGCTGATCTTTTTGTTCATCACTAAGCCCAATACCAGTATCGGTAACACTAACACATAAAGTTACATGTAATGGACCATCTTGTTCCAACATTACTCTGATCACCACACTTCCATGTTGTGTGAACTTAATGGAATTGCTTACCAAGTTAGTAATGATTTGCTTCAGTCGTAGTGAATCGCAAAGAATTTTGTTTGGTACATCGGAATACACAAAAGGCACAATTTCTAAAGCTTTTTCGTGGGCACTTGGACCTAATAAAGTTAAGGTGTCTTCAATGCATTCACGGATATCCATAGGGTTTAAATCAAGATGCATTTTACCGGCTTCGATTTTGGAAAAGTCTAAAATGTCATTGATAATTGCTAATAAAGATCGCGAAGATTTTTGAATGATAGTTAAAAAGTCATGTTGGCGTTCAGTAAGTTCAGTTTTATCTAATAAATTTATAAAGCCGATAATGCCATTTAAAGGAGTACGTAGCTCATGACTCATACTAGCCAAAAATTCTGATTTCACCTGCGTTGCTGCTTCTGCTTCTTTGCGTGCTGCATCAAGTTCAACGTTTTGTACTTCTATGGTGTTTAAAGTTTGCCGTAAGTCAGCAGTAGCTTTTTCGATATTTTGTTGCAATTCTTCATGCGCAATTTGTAACGATCCTGCCATGGTATTAATGCCAGATTCAAGGATCCCAAGTTCCCAATGCGACTGAGTTTTGATTCTGGTTTCAAGATTGCCATTCTTAATCTTTTCCACTGCATTGGTAAGCTCTAGAATTGGATGCGTTACGTCATGTCCTAAGCGTAAAGCTAATAAGCTACTAATACAAAGACCCAGCAATACAATCAAGGCGCTATGGATCAAAACTTGATATTCTTTGAGACGAGTGGCTTTATGTTCTAATTCTACTTTTACCCAGCCAATCACCGTAGTCTTTAAACTCTCATCTTCTAAGCTATGCGAACTATCTGGATAAGAATCGATAATTACTTCTGGCAAAGTAATAGGTGCAATAAAGCTGATAGTATCGCTTAATAGATTGGGAATAATTTGTATCGCGCCAAGATTAGTAGTTGGTGGTACTAAATCTGAATTAAGCTTACCAGCGCTAGCGATTTCTACGCCTTTTTTATTGTAAAAACCAATACTGCTGATTTCTTTATTAATGGTGCGGCGTGCAAGATTACGCAAGGCTTCTGTATCGCGTGCGAACAGACCATATTCACCTTGCGAAGCAAGCCGTGTGGCGACAGCAGTGCCACGGTCGTTAAGGGCTTTAGATAGATCTCCGAGGCGAATCCCAATAAAATATACGCCGAGCAAAATAGAAATAACAATAGTCGGAGTTAATGCCAAAAATAAGACGCGGTTTTTTATACCCCACTTCATTGCCATGTCTGGTTCCTTTTCCCGGCTTCGTGGTTAACAGATCATCCAATAATACACTAATCACTCTATACGTGTTAATCTATAGCTTTAAATGCCACAATTTTGTTTGACAAATGACTACATTACAAATAACCAATTTAAGCCATGATGGCCGAGGGGTAGGACGAGACGAGAGCGGTAAAACCGTGTTTATCGATGGCGTTTTGCCTGGAGAAATTGTCACTTATACCCTAACGTCAAAGAAACGTCGTTATAATGATGCACAGGTTGCAGAAATTATTAGCCCTGCGGCCGAACGCGAAGTACCAAAATGTGCGCATTTTTTAAGTTGTGGTGGGTGTTCGCAACAGCATATACAACATGCAGTGCAAATAAAAGCAAAACAGCAAAGTCTGGTTGAACAACTTAAGCATTTTGGTAAAGTCGAGCCACAAAGATTACTGCCGCCCTTACTTGGTCCAATATGGGGGTACCGTAACAAAGCGCGATTAGGCGTAAAATTTGTAATTAAAAAAGGTAAAGTCCTGGTAGGGTTTCGCGAAAAACATAAAAGCTATTTAGCAGATATTGCTAGTTGCGAAGTTTTGCACCCAGTGATCGGATCCTTAATTACCCAGCTTAAAGTGATGATTCAATCTTTAGCAGCGTATCAACACATAGCCCAGCTAGAAGTTGCAGTTGGCGATGATAAATTAGCAGTGATATTTCGGAATTTGCAAGCTTTAAATACTGCAGATCAACAAATTTTGCAGCAATTTGCGCAACAACATAATTTTGATTTATACCTGCAACCTCAGGGAGTAGATAGTATTAGCAAATTATGGCCAGAAGATAATGTACAGCGTTTATATTATAAATTACCTGATTTTAATTTGCAGTTCGCTTTCCATCCGACGGATTTTACCCAAATTAATCCAATGTTAAATCAGGCAATGGTACGTCAAGCTTTAGAATTAATGCAGCTTAATACAGATGATAGCGTGCTAGATCTATTTTGTGGTTTAGGAAATTTCACCTTGCCGATCGCGACCAAAGTAGCCGCAGTGACAGGGGTAGAGGGCTCAACTACTATGGTTGAACGGGCTTATGAAAATGCTAAACTGAATAACATAACTAATGTTAGTTTTTATGCTGCAGATTTGTCTAAAGATCAAGCTAGTGAACTTTGGGCACAGAACTCTTATAATAAGATTTTAATTGATCCACCACGATCTGGTGCGGCAGAAGTTTTACCACTAGTAGCATCTTTTCGTCCAGAAATGATATTATATGTTTCATGTAACCCCGCAACTTTAGCGCGGGATAGTGGCATTCTATGTCATGAATATGGGTACAAATTGGCAGCAAGCGGAATAATGGATATGTTCCCGCATACGATGCATGTCGAGGCAATGGCTTTATTTATTAAGGGATAGTAGCTTGGTAAAAGTAAAGGATGCACAACCAACTTTAGAAGATGGATCAATTGACATAAATGCTTGGATCAAGCGCATTTGTACTCGTCGTGTGGCAACTGACGAAATGCTTATTCGTAACGCATACGATCTTGTGGCAAATTATAAATATAGTCAAGAAGGTTTGGCTGTTGCTGAATTACTGGATGATCTAGGTTTAGATACTGCATCTTTAGCTGCTGGCATAATTTACGAAACCTTCCATAATGGCCAATTAAGCGCTGATCAAGTTAAACAAGGTTTAAACGAAGATGTTTATCGGCTAGTACTTGGCGTGCAAGAAATGGACTTGGTACATGCACGCAACCCACTTAAAGTTAGTAGCGATGAGATTGCGCAAGAAAATCTGCACAATTTGCGCAAAATGTTATTAGCTGTTGTCGAAGATGTGCGAGTGGTGTTAATAAAATTAGCTGAACATACGTGCGCTATGCGTCGCGCAGCACATCAAGATCAGGACATGCGTCTTAAATTAGCCTATGAAGCTAAAGAGATTTATGCGCCATTAGCTAATCGATTAGGTATTGGTCAAATAAAATGGGAACTAGAAGATTTTGCGTTCAGGTTCTTGAATCCTGAAATTTATAAAAATATTGCTCAATTGTTGGATGAGCGTCGTTTAGATCGCGAAAAATATATCGTCGAAGTTAAGCAGCAACTCGATACCTCTTTAAAAGAACAAGGTATTAAATCTGAAATCAATGGTCGAGTAAAACATATCTATAGTATTTGGCGCAAAATGCAGCGTAAAACTATTGGTTTCAACGAAATATATGATGTGCGCGCTTTACGCGTTATTGTGCCTACAGTAACAGAATGTTATGCTGCCTTGGGTGTGGTGCATACTTTATGGCAACATATACCCAAGGAATTTGATGATTACATCGCTAATCCAAAAAGCAATGGTTATAAATCTTTGCATACTGCTGTTATCGGGCCACATGGTAAAGTTTTAGAAGTTCAGATCCGCACCCGACAAATGCATGAGCAAGCAGAGTTAGGCGTGGCAGCACATTGGCGTTATAAAGAAGGTTCTGAACATGAACCATATTATGAGAAAAAACTCAATCAACTGCGACAAATAATTAATTGGCAAGATGAGTTGGTGCTGGATGGCGAAGCAGTGGAATCTCTACGTGCAGAATTTTTTGCCGATCGAGTTTATGTGTTTACTCCGCAAGGGGATGTAGTAGAATTGCCAGTTGGCGCAACTGCTATCGACTTTGCCTATCATATTCATTCCAGTGTGGGTGAGCGCTGTCGTGGTGCTAAAGTAAATGGCAAAATGATCCCGCTGAATCAGCCATTAACTAATGGTTCACAAGTGGAGATCTTAACCTCTAAAGAGGGCGGACCAAGTCGTGATTGGTTAAATCCACATTTAAAATATATTGTTACGTCTAAAGCCAAAGCGAAGATTGCACAATGGTTTAGATTACAAAATCGTACTCAGAATATTCATGATGGACGTGAAAATTTAACACGCGAATTGAAGCGTTTAGGCTTTGATAATATTAATGTTAAAGAACTAGCGCATTTAGTAGGTAATTTAAATTCCGAAGAAGATTTGTTAGCAGGAATTGGTAATGGCGATATTAAAATGTCGCAAGTCTTGGGTGCTTTGCAACGTTTAAAACACCCAGCGCAACCAATGCTTCCGGTCACCATCCAAGAAATAAATTTGCGGCATGAGCATGGAGCTCCTAAGCCTAAAGTCGCTAAAGCTTCTAAAGCTGAAATTGTCGTGGCAGGTATAGATAATTTAATGTCGCATATTGCTCGTTGTTGCAAACCAATTCCAGGTGATGACATCATTGGTTATATTACTTTGGGAGAAGGCGTGTCGATTCATCGCCAAGATTGTATTAACGTGCTACAAGTCAGTGAGGCTAAAAAGGCACGACTAATTGCTGTTGCGTGGGGTAATAAAGTTAGAAATAATTACTCGGTTGATATTGTAATAAAATCGTATAATCGCCGCGGTTTAGTGCGTGATATTTCTTCGGTGGTTGCTGCGGAAGATGTGGATATTATCACAATACAATCTTTAACCGATAAAGAATCAAATAAAGCAGATTTTAAATTGAAAATTGAGGTGTCGAGTTTAGAAGTGTTGGGCAGAGTATTGGCCAGGATCCAACAGATACCAAATATTATCGAAGTATATAGGGTAGATAGTTGATTATCTAGCGGTTACTTATATCGTAATTTTTCATGCTCTATCATATCTATTTTTGGTCTATAATCATCGTGAGAGTTGTCATCATTCTCTTCTTCCTCGTCCTCAACACGCGAGGGCCAGATGAAAAAGGCAATAGTTGCAAAAATATAAATTCCCAGACAAATCAAAATTGGTAAATGCCATTTGAACATGTTGATACCATTTTTGGGCAAAAAGAAGAAAGAGTAGTATACAATCACAAGCCAAGGTGAAAATGCCAAGGCGCGAATGCGTTTAATGACGA